>OLQM01001719.1_pt1 | contig 23645 bp, 38 predicted proteins | sample 1673161 | NCBI WGS metagenome assembly OLQM01 (sample SAMEA3136761, study PRJEB25190) | human gut metagenome | reverse complement strand
TAAAATATATTTCAGTTTTCAATTGCAGAGTATCAAGCAAATTTTTACGCTATCCTGATACAACGTACATAGTACGACGATTCATGAGGAAAGTTCGACTCTTTCCTTATGAACAAATACACTTTGGGCAATGTCGCACAAAGTAAAAACTGTACTATTATGAAAGCAACAACAACTTCAACATCAACAGCAGCGTCTAATTTCTCAGTAATCGCTCCAACTTCAACGGTTTCAACGAACGCTAACAACTTGGATTCCCAGAACGTAAGTGTATTAACCACAGTACAATTCATGGCACTAATCGAAGCCATGCCGTTATCCAACGTAGTTTTGCGTGACAAGAAATCCGACAGGTTCATTGTGCTCAAACGAGTGGAATTGTTTGCGACAAAAGCTGTTCCCACAAAGGACGAGCTTCTTAATGCCTGGAAATCCATGTATTTCAATACGTGGAAAATGAAGTTTGAGATTGAGAAATGTTCGCATGAGAGCTTGAGAAGCGGTAACTTGTTCAGAAACTTGGACCGCTTCGACGTCGCTATGTACCTTGCAGGAAAAAAAGTCTTTGATACAGCCGAATACAATTTGGATTTGGTTGAGGGGAAAGTCGGACTTACCCCAAAGTCAAAGGTGCGTGAAGACTTTACGACAAACAAGGAACTGAAAGCACATTGCTATAAAGTGGCTGAAAGCGCATGGAAGTTACTGAACATTGATACGCTGATTTCTAAAGCTTTGGTGGATGCTGATAAAGAGGACAAGGAAGCTAAGGTAACCGAAGCTAAGGAAGCTAAGAATGTCAAGGAAGTTAAAGGGAAAACTAAGGCGAAAACTAAGGTAGAAACCACGGTGGAAGCTAAGGCGGAAACGGAACAAGTTCAGGTGCTTGCGGAAGTAGCATAAGGCAGCATAATGTAACCTACCCACACACGGTGAACATACTGGATACATCTTATCCGGTGGTGCGGCATAGCCCGGAGGTTCGATTCCTCCGGTGTGTGCAAACAACAATAATAAGCTATCATGGATTACAAAACATATTGCGTGGGAGACTACATCTCCCAGCTTGGACGTGTCAAACGTTCGTGTAAAGAAAAACCTAACACATTCAACATACACTCGCGCCAGAAATATCTGGGCGTGAACACGGTGAAGTATAGGGTGAATAATGTCCTGTTCTATGACGTGTTCCACGTCGATGTTCAGGCGGATTACGTCGGAATATTGTGCCGGGAAGACATAGAATCGGTACGCCAGAAGTGTGACGCCCTTAACCGCATCGGTGACGTAACAGCCACGTGCGGTGAACTGGACGGGCGTACCGTGGTGAAGCTTGTACCGATAAAATTCCTGCAAGTAAACCGCTTCACCCAGGACAAACAAGGCTGCACCGTTAAGAGCGAAATATACCTCATGAAGGCACGATGACGTTATTCTTGTGTCTTATTTTATGAAATATGATTACAATCCATTCCTTTAACTTCTAATTTACTTCAATATACTTCTTGGCGTCGTGAGGATGCCGCATCCACTTCATAACCCGGTTGACATAGTGCGGTAGGACCGCTTCAATCATACTTAGCTGTATGAGCTATGCCCCGGTGTTATCCTCCCATTTGGCGGGGGTACGGTGGCAATAACGAGTAACAACTTAAAACGATATAGCAATGGAAAGAAATTATCCGGTAGAGCGGCTTTGCCACCAGTGTGGCGAGGTCACTGTAATCTATGTGCGTGAAGAAGACTACAACAAACGAGTAAAGGGGCGTAGTCCAGCACAGAACTGCTTCCCATATCTGACTATGCCCGAGCGTGAGACAATCATATCAGGTATGTGCCTTGAATGTCAGAAGAAGCTGTTCCCGCTCAACTACGGCAAGGATGGCAATTGGGTGGGTTATCACGATATACCATTCTAAGCTATCAAATGTTAATGAAGATCAAACTTCACGTGCGCTTTCACCCGCTTCATGGCAAGTTATGCCTACACCTGATAAACGGATGGAATATACCCGAATTACCAACAAATAGTAATCAACGATAAAAATCAACGGTATGAAACTATATGATACTACAACTCGCTGCAACTTCGAGAGCTATGTCGGGATTGACATCAACTCCCTTGAACTGGCGAAGTACGTACAAGTTCTCCCGGCTATCGGTGAGCTTGGTGACATGCTTGGTGTCACGCATGACGAATATTTTGTGGCTTGCAGCGAGCTGGATTTGCAGAACGACCAACTGTTCGACATCGAATATTTTAACCCCAAAGGTTACCATTGCGGTGTCCTTATCATGGATAATGCGGCGGTGCGCAGGGAATTTGACAAGTATGGCACTGTCTACTATACCAACTACTCCGCTTATGTGGTATCAGCCCAGTATATCGGTGAAGCGGAGAGTAAGCTTGTCCGCTACTTCCTTGAAAAGCGGTATCCCGAAATATTCCTCCACCCTGAATTTACAGCGGAAAGAACGGTTGAGTTGCAAGTGATGGACATGACGCTTGCCCAGATCATAGCGGAGTATGGCGACATGACGTTCCGTGAGGCAAGATACGACTTACCAATCACGACGAAAAAGAAATATGTGGTACGTGAGTCGAAGTTCAAAATCTATCCGATAAGCTACCACCGCAAAGGGTATGAGGTTTATCTGAAGGTGAACGAAGAAGGTGACAGCCTGTACATCCCCGTCGAAGCGATTATCCAGAAGAAATATGCTCTGGTGAAGAATCGGCAGATTAGCTACTTCACGAACTATTACAAAGATAAACCGGACAAACTTAAGACGGCTCTCAAACTTCTTCGTTCCCCGGAGGCGAAACTACTCAAGGAATTACTGAGCCAAAACAAGAAATCAATAATAACCAACTAAAGTAATAATAAACAAAAAAATAAACATTATGGATTATACAATCAATGTAAACGGAGAGCTGATTAAGGTTTCTGAATATGACGTGAAAAGATTTTTCGGGGAGTTGGTGAGCTCCGAATCAACGAATGAACAACGTGCAGCGTGTATTGCAGAACGTAAAGCCCTTGCTAATAAATGCCGAATTAATGCTGACATTCCTTTTTATGCAGGCTTATTGTTTGGTGGTAACTTGCAACTTGGCGAATGTTTGTATTTCAAATTCGGCTACGACATAGTTTGGCATGTATCTATTAAACATCTTGAAGATGGACAATATGCTTTACATGCTTCTAATCTGAAGAATTTGTCCGTTCATGACCGAACTTTCACTACAAAGCAACAGGCAATTCTATTTTGCGCAAACAGATTCAATGAAAACAACATTGTCTATGATTTATATCCGGATGCCCAAGCACTGTGCGAAGAGTATGCTAAGAAATTTGAACATAATGCAAGGGAGGAAACGCTGGCAAAACAGATTGAGCACGCTGTCAATAACTTGAATTTCAGTTATAAGGAATTTGCGCAACATATCCGCACAATCCACCCGACACTGCAACAGAACTTCTTCAGGCTTATTAAAGAAAGCATCATTTTCATGGCGGATGACAAGAACCATTTCATCGACGCGCGGAACCAGGCGTCCCACGACATCTGCAAGCAACTGGCTGCATTGCTTCAAGATAATTACGTTCCACATATCTAAGAAGAGGTGAAAGAACAATTAAAAGGTATGTGAATATGACACAGGAAGAAGCTATCAACAAACTCAGCGAATGGGCGAACGGCTCACACGCTTATCTGTGCAATCGGGAAGGTTATCCACGGGGATACAAGGACGGAATCTCACAAGCCAAGGTCATAGTGCTTGGCATCCTTTCCCAGATAGGTGAACCTGAACAAAAGGAGGAACCTGAACTGGTACAAAAGGTGGCAAATGAGAAAAAGGAGGAATTATATGGATAAAATCATTATAGAGCAAACGGCAGGAATGTGGCTTTTCAAGATAACATTCCAATATGCAACGAACCCTGTAATCTGTAACGAGGCCGGTTTTAGAGAAGCCTTCCAGCGCTTCGATAAAAATAAAGGCATCAGATCAGTCAAATACCTCTCGGGAGAAAAATGGGTAAAAATGTCCAAGGAAGAAATACGCCGCCACTTCTCATGGGACACTGAAACCAATTTATTTCTGGCGCAACATTATTATTTCCAATGTTCAAAAACGAAAAAAAGCAATGAGAAAAGAAGGTGAAGAACAAGCCAAGCGCAGGAACAACCTGCTTTATCAATTGAATCAGAAAGGTATCCGGTGTCTCACACAAGAGTTTACGATTTTTTACCCCTACGGAGAAGACCCGGATGCCGTGCCCGAGATATGTAATCTGAGAAAAGAGTTCAACTTCAGTGTACAATTTGTAATAGTATAAAAGTTATGAAAAAGAAACTACCTGTTGGTGACGCTTCAAGGAAGATGCCGACGTGCACCAAAGACATCGTTTTCCTGAAAAAGGAAGAGTTCATTGAAAGAGATACGAAATACAAAGAAGAGCGTAAAGCCATAGATGCAAAGATTGACGACAGCTATGACAAAATCCGATGGCATGAAAAGCGGATAGAACGTTTGAAAGCCAAACGCAGTTCCCTTAAATATCCCTCGTGGACTGAAGACTACCTGCGCCCGATACTTGAAGAACTGGCAAGGCAAACCCCTGATATTATATGGGATTTCGAGCGCCTGAGTGTTTTTGGATTGCGCTGCGATTGCCCTGTATTCGGGAAAACCCGCGAACAGATAACGACAGGAATAACGTTTACCCACCACGGCGGGCAATTATACTATGATACGGGAGAAACAAAAAGTAAATTCAATCCTAACTCTTTGGGAGATTGCAATGGGTTCAATAACATATCCGCCCCGGTAGAATCTATTGAAACCTTATTGACTCATGTAAGAAAAGTAATTGAAGGGGAAAAACAGGAACTAAGCACCATTGTGTGTGAAAGAAATTAATCATTTTTATTATCCTAAAATCATACGGTTATGAACCTATATAATCAAATCCCATACAAAGGATATAACATCAATATCTATTACGATAGTAATCTGGAAAGTCCCCGTGACTGGGATAACCTTGGCACTTTCTATACGGCACATCTTCGCTACAAGCCGGAAGAACAGTTCTGCAAGCATTTTGAACGTGACGAGGTGTTTGCCAGCGAGGGTGTTTTTCAGAATGATTTCCTGAAGAAATATATTGCACTGCCGATTTATCTCTACGACCATAGCGGACAGACTATCTCTTCCAGCCCCTTCAGTTGCAAATGGGACAGTGGATTGTTTGGAATGGTCGCCGTCAGTGTAGAGAAAGTAAGGCAGGAGTTCGGTTGGAAGCGAGTATCCCCGAAGCGCCGGGAGCAAATCAAGAAACAGCTACAGGGTGAGATTGAATCATACGACCAGTATCTGCAAGGTGAGGTTTATGGTTTCATTATCACTTCCCAGAAAGATGAGAGTGATACCATTGATTCTTGTTGGGGATATTACGGCAATGACTGCCTGAAAGATATCGAAACAGAATGTTGCAAGCTGATCGACCACCAAAGTGCTGCATAATCAAACGTTCATCTTCCACGGGATATTAAAAAAATATAGGTGATGACCGCTTACCCATCGCCTTATCATCTAATAATAACTTAAATAACAATATCATTATGACAAATTTAGCATTAAAAGAAAAAGTGACTTTCAATTTTGAGGACAACGGTATTGAAGTGATGACGCTGGATACATTGAAGCGTACTCGTGAAGAAAATGACCCGGCTGGCAATCCGGTCAGGGGCATTTATCACTACATGGTTATTCAGAGAATCCTGGACATCTGTGAAAAGTACAAACTGAACCATGAGATAGAGGAAATTTTTGCCGCGCAAAACAAAAACAAAAATCAACCGGGTGTTGTGATTGACCCCCGCCTTGAAGCAATTCACGGTCCCGGTGCGGCAGAAGCTCATACATTACGGCGCATTTACACCACAATTCAGATTAGAAACTGGGAAACGGAAGAACTGACAACCAACTTGGTTATTGCCTATCATCAGGATGGGATTCAGGTCGGGATTGGTCCCTGTGTGAAAATCTGCCACAATCAATGTATTCTCTGCCCGGAGAGGACTGCCAGCAACTACGGTAAGAGCAAGCTGACGACGGAACAGTTGTTCGATAAAGTAGATGAATGGCTGAGTCAATTTGAACAGCAAATGAATGAAGACCGGGAACGTATCAAGAGAATGAAGGGCACGCCTGTTACTCTTAAAGACATTTATTCAATCATAGGTTTGTTAACGTCTCTCAGGGTTGCCCATGACAGCAAAGACAAAAGGCTCTCAAACTCAGTCGAAACATACCCGCTCAATCAGGGCCAAATCAGTGTCTTTGTCGAGGACTTGATGAAATTGTCCCACACAAAATCACAGTTAACCGTCTGGGACGTCTACAATGTGGCAACTGAAATCTATAAGCCGGGCAAAACCGACTTCCCGGCAATGCTTCCTCAAAACGCATCCTTTGTTGAAATGCTATTCTCCAACAAATGGTAATGTGTGGACAAGATGGTTTCATCCTTAAATTCAGATTCACAATATGAAAGTAGATGTATATGAACCACTTGCCGAATTTGCAGGCAAAGAGGATTCCTGGGCTTGGATTCAAGACTATGCGGAGGATGAAGAGTATGAAGAACTGGACGACATCCTCAGATTCCTAAACGGTGAGATAAAACGTAATGAACTTCCGGAGTCCGTTCGTTCCATGGATGCCGAAGAACTGCGGAAAGAATATGCCCGTAGATTCCCGGTGATGTTGGGGAAAGTACTCCAGTCAATCGGCAAAGAACTTGAGGCTGGAGAACTAAAAATGGAGATAGACTTCACCAGCCTTCAAGAACTGGCAGACTAAGACTTACTAAAAACAAAAAAAGATGGAACAGAAAACCAAAACATGCGCGGACGGCTTTGTCTGGCTGGTAGTCGGTCGCGAACAGGCGCGCAAACTTTACAAGGCTGATGCCATATCTCTCTACACCTTATACAATGACGGGGCCAAAGCTCTGATTGAAAGTGAGGAAAAGCTGGAAGAATCTATTGAAAAGGGGTTGCAGACTGGAATTGAAGTAGGCTTCCTTTCTGATTTGTCAGCCGAAAAGCCGCAGTGGCTTCAATAGCTGAGACGTAAGAGCAACCAAATAGCAGCTATTTGGAAGTTTCGATAAAATTATAATTCATCTAAAACAATAACTAACCTCATAAACTTATGGCAAAGATCACGCAAAAACAAGTCAATGACATCAATTCCAAGTGCAAGAACGGATTTATCTTTTACATCCGGCGATTTGTAGAATCCGGTAGAAAACAACTGGTTAAAACTATCACACTCAAAGAAGATGAAAAGATGGTTGAAGCCGAGCTGTGCTGGGCGAAAGAGGTTGTCTACCAAAAGAACCCGCACGGATATAACCTTCCGCACCACACGGGAAACTTCATCCCGATGCTTCGTGTCTCTGTCTGGCGTAGCTCCAAGCAATCGGGAGCATGGAGCAGTGCAGGATTCGGAAATAAGCATCAGTTTAAAGACCATCCCTCCACAAAGAAAATGACAAACAAGCTGTGCGAGGTATCCGGGCTTGTCACTGACGAGCTTATTTGCTCACTTCTTCCGGACGAGGAGTGCAAGGAGTTTAAGGCTCTCGCTAATCCAGAATAGATTATGGTCCGGTGAAACCTTATTCACCCGCCGGGCCGCGTTACGCCTGCCTCAGTATGACATGAAATATGGGTCTGTCCGCGAAGGAATGCTGAGTGACAACGTATAAATTAGAACTTAAAAAATTAACAAATGGTACTTAATATCGTGAAGAATAACCTGAGCACCTCTGATATTGCCGAATACGTGAAAAGAATTTTCGACACCTCAGAGGTTGATGTACAAAAAGAGCACAGTGCATCTGTAGATATCTCAGTGACCGGAAAAGATGTCCTACACAGCCTGGAAGGACTAAAAGAACTGGAATACTATTTCAGGGACTATGATGTAAGGATTTACTAATAAGCGCAGAAAGGAATAGACGATGAGAAGTAAAATGTCTTTAAAGAAAGAACTGGCAAGCATATTAGACACTGCCGTAATTTCCGGAAGCGGGAAGGTTGGACGCACTCGGTATACGGCTAACAATCATAATATATATGTTGCTGAAAGGGTAAATGAATACGGGTATAAATGTACGTATCATTTTGAGGGAGACTATAAGGAAGAACTGCTGAAACGTGCCGCCTCTATTCAAAGAGGAACGCCCTGCAAATTTAAAGAGTGGCAGAACGGGAATAGCACACAAAAAGTAATGCTCTTCCTGAAAGAAAACAAAGAGACTTTGCAGGTATTGTCTGACATTGATTATCTGATGAGAAATTACAAGTATGACGCACAAGAGGCTTGTGGCATTTTATTCAAGGATAAAAAGAAGCTGCCTTCCTGTTTTCGTCTGGATGGTAAAAATGGACGCTCTAAAACGCCTGTCTATCGCTTCGATATGAGCGGTTACTACGGGAATAGAAATATCGAATATCTTATCGGTATAGTGAGGATTCTGCCTAAATCATACCTGAGAGGGATTGATGGCAGCGATGATAGCAATAGCGCTGATAATTAACATATAAACAAATAATACAAAAAAGAGTATGAATGTAATATGCACAAGATGCGGCGGCACGGATGTTTCCTGTGAAGCCATGATAAATCCCAACACTAAGGAATTTCGGAATTACACCGACGAATCATTCCTGTATGGTTGGTGCGAGAACTGCAAGACAGGAGTCATCATATCCGACACGGACGAGATACAGGTGGAAATGCAGAAAAAGTTTGATGAGTTCGTCAAGAATAACGGCAAGGAGCCACATTATGCCAACTGCCACATCGTATGGAAGGATACGAACGATAACTATGATGTAAAAATCCAACTTTCAGGAGATACCGGCGAGGATGACGACATGTTTTACTATTGCCACTCCCTGAACGGACTCAAATCGCTGGCAACCTTTGGCGGCGAGGATTTCATCGTGACAGAGATTAATAGTTTTGAGCGGTTATTAGAAGTGTGAAAAGAAATGAAAGAGATTACAGCAAAATTGGCATCAACTAATGATACACAAAGATATTATGAACTATCCTCACCGATTTCTATTGGTCGAAGATTTGGCAATAATGTTGATATTGCCGCAGAACTTGAAGAGTGCAAAGAGAAACGGATGAAGCCGGAGTATAAGCACCTTCTCCGAACAGACGGATGCCATATTGTATGTGTGTCGGATGCGCATACCCACCTTGAGAGGCTTGTGTTCGTTGGTGAAAAATTTCCGTCAGGTTATGGCCGTACCGATATTCAAATAGACGGCTCCCATACCATGAAAATACACGGCGGCGATGAAAGACATGTTTATCCCGACGAAGTGTATTTAAGGCATTTGGGGATGGTCAATGGAGTGAGAATAGTCTTAGACAAGAGTGATATTACAAAAGAAACCAACACTACGGATTATGCCAGACAAGATAAATAAGATTGACAAGATTTTAAAGATGTTCTTCGATATTGACCGATGGACGAAAGCCATAGAGAAAGGTGTAGGTAAGGATATCCGAAAAGACCAGCTTATATTGTTGACCGATGAAAACACCCGCCTGGCAATCGCTGATGCCATGAGGAAGGGTAAGTATGAGATTTCACCTCCCCACACCGCCCAGATACCAAAAGAAAACGGTGAGTTCCGCACGGTTTACGTGAATGAACCTATTGATCGGGTGATATTAAGCATCGCCAATGACTTACTGTTTGACTTGATGCCGGATATGGTTCATGTCTCGTGTAAATCTTACCAAACAAAGATTGGGTGTGGTAAGGTCGTGATCGAAGTTAGTAATAAAATGGTAGCCACTGAAAAAGACGGATACCTGGGCTGGAAGTCAGACCTCAGCAAATATTTCGATAGCGTACCTATTCAATACATAGACGAAGCGTTCGACAAGGTGGAAGCACAGCATGGCCATTCCGTACTGATTGACGTGCTGCGAAAATACTACCACTGTGATTTATACTTCGATGAGGATAACAATCTCCTGCGTCAATACCAGTCCCTCAAGCAAGGGTGCGCTGTGGCAAGCTGGTTGGCCGATGTATTGCTGTATGACCTTGACGAAGAACTGTCTCAAATGGATGGTTTCTATACACGATACTCAGACGACATGTTATTCGTCGGGAAAGAATACGTGAAAGCCATGAGCGTGCTCCAGAGGCGGTTGGAAGAGAAGACGATGAAGCTAAACCCGAAGAAGGTTGAATATTTGACTATGGACACGTGGTTCAAGTTTCTTGGGTTCAGTATCAAAGGTAGCATGATCTCGTTATCCTCTAGCCGCATCAAAACGTTTCAACATGAGATAGAGAAACGCACAATCCGCAAGCCGGGCATAACGCCGGCAAAAGCCATCAACGCTGTGAACCGCTACCTCTACAAAGGTAATGGGGAATTTAGTTGGGCTACGCAGATACTTCCGGTGTGCAACGTGAAGAAAGACCTCGATGAACTGAATAAGTTCGCGATGGACTGTCTGAGAGCGGTGCAGACTGGAAAGCGCAAGGTAGGCGGCTTGGGATATGTCAAAACGAAGCAAGACGGTTGTATAGTTCGAGGGCTGGGGCGTAACGTGAAAGCCAACCGGAGCAAGACTGACAGCGACATCCCTGATTACCTGACCATTGTCTGCATGCAGAACGCAATATTAACAAGACGTGCCGTGTATAACACGCTGGTCGCATCATTATAGGAACATTATAGAAACTTACCGAACACACGGCGGAATGATGAAGGAGCAAAACATTTAATGTTTCAGGCATAGCATACCAGAATTTATACGAGATCAATCCGGTTTAACTACCGGTTGATCTCTGCTCAAGTTCTGGTTCATTCCTGAAAATATCAAGTAACTAAAGCCATGTGTCGCTTGCTTGACATCATAGTACTGAAACACATCAGTGAAGCTCAAGGAACAACAATTAAATATCCCGCGTACGGAATCCAGCTCATGCAGAGTCTTGAAGGCCGTGTTACCCACCGCCTTCAGACTCTTTACGAGCTGTGAACGCGGGCAATATCAAGAGTGTAAAGCAATGTGTCACTGTTATGAGAGCTTTCTCTTTTTAGCACAAAAAAAGAAAAATAAAAAAAGAGTGTGGTTCAAGGGATAATATTTAGTATGCCGTGTACAATAAGCCTCCTTGGAGCCGACGGAACTCTCTACTGAGCACTCCGCCGGCGCCGTTACGGCTTCCAGCTACGGCATACATCAAATATTTAAAGAGATGTGCCGGTATTTTGAGAATCACAAATAAAAGTAAACTTAGCACAAAGCATCCAGTCAAGATTAGGGCTTTAATGGCCCGGCCTGAAACTAGTGGGGACCTGACCTTTACCATCTTCTAGCAAGATGGTAGCTCAGGTCCGCCAGTAGAATGGCTGGTCATATCGAATCAGTAAAGTAATGTGCCAACCTAATGAGACTGAAAAAAGAAAAGGTAAAGGTATGGTAGCGCAACCAAGTATTGCACAAGGAGTCAGATTTAGCATACAGTACATCCTGTATTCATCAGATTTATAAAGTAATGCGCCGTGACTTTGAGTGTAATAATTAATAAAATTGATAACCGAGAAAATATGGACAATAACAGTAACAATGAATTTCAATGTATCTATCAGAAAGCCATTCAAGCCGTCGAAGGTGGCGCAAGCTTCAAGATTGATTTCCGTTCCCGAAGCCTGAAACTAAACGGCAAACCTATCATACAAAATGGCAAGTATGAGGACGAACTGGGCGTGCCATGTTGCAGTGAGGGTGAGTTTCTTGCCAATGTGGAAGAACTCTACTGCATCTACAAGCATTCAGTTCCTTCTGAACGGAGCGAAAGCAAGTCATGTCGGTACTTCATGGCATTGCCTGAAAAGAGCCTGAACGACGACGCTATGCTTTTCGGTGAACGCCGGGACAAGGCACAAATCGAACTGGAGCTGTATGTCCTTTGCCAGATAATTAATGGAATCAAATGGAACCCGGAAAAGATGGGCAAGTGGTTCTGGCAGAGCAGTGAGGACAAGGACCTTGTGATACTTAGAAACTGGATAGAACCTAATAACAATTAACCGTTTAATAATTAGAAAATGAACAACAAGAAAAAAGAAACCAAAGCAACCAAAAGAACAAAAGCAACCAGAGAAACGAAAGAGACTAAGGTGTTGTGTCCCGAGTGCGGCACGGAGTTCGCTATTGTGAAAAACGGATTTACAACTGTGGCAACAGTGATCGGTAAAGACTCGGGCCGGGGAGTTATCTTTCCCGCAGTCGTCGAAAAAAAGACTGCACCTGCCAAACTATCCGAAAAAGCGGAGGAGCGCATCGAGGCGCTACGCAATGCCGGTGTGGATGTCAGTTCTTTATTCGCCATGCGGGGAGCGAATGGTGGTGAATGTATCGCATCCAACAAGGACGGCAAGCTTGTCATGTTGGATGACAATGACCCTATTTTCAACCTAATTATCTCTCAGGGTACCGTTCCTAACCGCCGCCTGTTCCGCCGTTGTGTGATGGCACAAATGTTCTACATGATGTCCTATACAAGACATGGTTCCAAAGAACCGTTAGGCGTGACCGAGATGATACATCGCTTAGGCTATGAGTATCAATGGAAGATGCTGATGAACGAGCTATATGCTCAAACGAAAATGGAAGGCAGAGACCTTGAAAATTTTGCAGATCGTAACCGCTGGTTCAATGTCGGTGTAGTGGTGGCTATAGCAAAGGAGTATACGGAACAACTAAAAGAGCGCATCGATGCTTTGAAAGTCAGGAAATGTAAAGGAATTCCTTACAAACGTATATGCAACCGCAATATTTTTGTGTCGGATTTGGCAATCAAACTGTATTACCCACTCGATATGGCAATGGCACGCATCAGACAAGCGAAGAATGCCGCCCAGCTTTACAATGCCGCCAAAAGCTTCAATGATATGCGCATCAAGATGCCGTCCGGTACCGCACAGAGCAAGTCATGGGTGGATGCCTACAAGGGTGCTGGGGCGTTCTTTACCATGCAGAACCTTATCCGCTTCCATGGATGCGTAGCTGTTGATGACGGCGGAAACCGTTTGGACAAACCTCAGTCTCTTGATTTCATCCAGATTAAGGCAATGATGTATGCGAATGGCGAAGGATGGCGTTTGCTGGCAGTCTTGAAGAAGATGCTAAGTGATAACAACATCGACATCAAAAAGAAGATGGCGGAATGGCATAAAAAATAGACCATAAACTTTTCTATAGCTTGGCAAGCGTAATGTGACGGACCAAACTATTTAGTAGCTGCCTCCACAAACGATGCTCATCTCAGTGAACACAAGATGAGCATCCTTACAGGAGGCATTACATCGAATGAATAAAGCCATGCTCCCGTTGGTAGTCACATCCTGTTTTTTCAAATCCCCAGCTCCGGCTTTAACAACAAATAAAAGAAATTACTAACTATAAAATGATAAGAATATGAGTGTAACTTATGTGTGCGAATGTTGTGGTGAACCTATCACAAGAGAAGAATATGACTCACAGGGCTTTAACGCCTATTGTCAGGCATGTAAAAAAATGACCCCCAAAAAGAGAAGACAAAGAGCACAAAAAGCATGGGAAGCAAAACAAGCATTAAAGGCTCAAAGTAAAAATAACGTAAAATAATCAAAAAGCACAACAATGAATCAACCAGTCTTATTAACCGTCCAAAACGCGCACCGCGTTAAAACCGTTCGCCCTGCGGATAACCCGCAAAGCGAACCTACCCAGTTCAATTACAAAGGACAGCGATTAGGCTTCCGCAATCACCTGCATACCGTAGGAGAAGGTAGCACTGTCGTTCCGGTACTGAAAGATAACTACCCGCAATGGGAAGTTGTGGAGTTCCATCATCCCGATTACTTGGGATGTTATTGGCAACAGGCGCAAGATGCGTATCGTAATACCTCACAGGACCCAGACATCGTTGGCGAGGATTCCATTGTTTCGTACGAAAAACTACTTCACGATGATCTGATGAAGATGCCGGAAGGCGAGCGCGAGCAATATATTCAAAACTTCAAACAGTATTACTCCGCCATGCTTTCCGCCAGTTCCCGGTGTGCAAGCACATTCGTTACGGGTGCCGCAAATTTCAATCACCGCAGGAACGAAAAGGCGAACTCTTCCTACCAGAAGCGATCAGACGAGTTTTCCGAATGGCGCGAGCGTGCTTTGAAAGCTATAGCAAAACGTATTGAAGCGGGGAAACCGGAAGAACAGAAAAAAGAGGAAGAATGGAAAAGACTGCGTAATAATATTGGCAGTAGTGCATCCACCATACACGAAATCAACATCGGTGTAAACAGATGCTCTTCCAAAGCTTTGTTCGTCTCCAGCATCTACAACAAGGTCAGTACGTTTGCCTCTCACGGTAAGGTGGAGATTGTAGACAAGGCGCTGGCATACATCCGGGAGTGGAATGCAAGGGAAAAGAAGCCCATTATCACCGAACGACATAAGTTCTTTCAACTCTCTGAAATAGCACGCAAGATAAAAGAGAAACAGGAAAAGCTTGCCGGTATGGAGAACAAGGAATGTCCTTTTGACGGCGGCAAGGTAGTACTGAATTATGAGATAAAGCGTATCCAGATTTTCTTTGATGAGAAACCGGACTACACAATGCTCAACAGGCTCAATCGTGACTTCTCGTTCAATTGGGCCCCGAGTAATGGGGCATGGCAGCGGGTAATAACCCCTAATGCGATGTATGCCACCAAAAGAGCACTAGAAGGATTAAATCTGAAGAATCTATAACTGGCTTATATAAATGAGTGAAATAAAAAAACAAATTCACGAGCAATTGTCGAACTTACAATATGCTTACAGTGAGGTACACGATGCTATTGAATGGGCGGAATTGACCGAAACCTATGAAAAAGCTTCTGCTGTATATCGGGAAATTGAAAAGTTGGAAGGTATAGTGTCTGCTATCACATCAGAAAAGGACGTGCTGAAGTTACACGCTTTTGTCTGGCACTTCGAACACCTGGGGCGTGATGCATCAGATGAGGAAATTCTCAAAGCTTGGGAACTCCAAGATAACGAGGCGTATAATGTAAGCAAATATATACCGGACGAATTTGCCGAATTGGTCAATGACGAGAGGTTTAATGACCAAGAGCATTATGTCCGCTTTATAATGACAGTATAGCTTATGGATAAACTCACTACCCATCAACGGGGTGTAATCCTCAGAGGAATTTGTAACGGAGCCGCATTAAGAGACAAGAGCCCTACAATCTCAGAGAACAATACCGTCATCACGTGCAATGCCCCGCTGTCCATCTGGGATCTCTGCTCGATTAGCTGTGACGCCGAAGCTTTCGGCATGAAAGCCGAATTCCATCATGAGGGCCATGACAAAATTGTCTTCTCCACAATGAAAACACCGAAAGAATCTATAACAGGTTAATACATAAAGAATCTATGGCAAAAGAAGTAAATGAAACATTCAGATATGTAGTGAATCCTTTCCGTTTCACAGGGGCTGTTATAACATCTATGTCAGACGGAATACATAGCGACTACGATAAGGGGGAAACCCTTGATATGTTGCGGGAGCGCCATAAAACTCCGTGGCTGACCACAGTAACCGTTGAAGAAATCCATGCAATGATAATCAAGTATCAGACATCTCTCCAGACGCCCTTTGAAGAAATTACCGAACATAAGTTTTGGGATTTGCTGGGCTGTGTCCCTCCCAAAAGACAGCGCTCCGGCAGTTTTTTCGTTGGTGAAGCTTATTACGGCAACATTTACCGTTTCTGCTTCGAACTTAACGGCAAGTATTACTCCGCGCTTAGAGACATCAGACTGACTGATGAAGAACTCTACAAACAGAGACGCAAGTTTGCCCGTATGCTCAAGCGGACGGAAGGACGTATCCGCAAACGTCCGGGTGGCCGCACAAGATTACCCAGGAAGGAGAAGAAGCGGAATATGGGGAAACATCGTGACGGACTTGTCCGGTTGTTGGAAAACGCCTTGATGGATATAGGTTATGAATATGACATGATCCACGAGTTCTTCAGCTATCACTACAAAGGCAGGCTGAAAATGAATCCTGCCAAACAACTGTTTACCGCATGGTATTACGAGAATGAAAAAGAATTCTATCCTGACAAGTAATATAAAACAATAATACGCGTAGCTTATGGCACAAGTAACAGAAAGAAAATCGTTGTCTGTAAAGATGTTATCTTTTTTTACAACCTTTAAATACATGATATGATATGGTTGAAGGCCAGCTATTGTCCATGAACGACTTGATTCTGGAAGTATGCAAAGTCGTAGATTACCAATGCAGCTACTGCGTTGGCTTTAAAAAGAAAGCATTATGTAGAAAGCTGCCGGATTGCTCGGACACTTCCGGCACTTTTTACTTCCGGAGATTGAACGCCTTTGAAGTAAGAAAAGCTAAGAAGGCAAAGAAAATAATACAAGAAATTTAAAACAAAAAAGATGGCCAAAGAAATAAACACTCTTATCAGAAGCCATAAAAAACAAACAATATAAATGGAAAGAAATCAATATCTGCAACACCCCTTGGTGGAGGGGGTTGTTTATGAAATCACAGACAGTAAAGTAGAGATCGCTTGTCCGCACACCATCTTTTTATGTGCTCGCAGAGCGACGGAAATCCCATTGTCAGAAGTAGAACGGCTGTTTCGTAAACTCAAAAAAGAAGCAAAAGACTCCGGGAAAGTAAAGTTGAAAGGAGTCTCTAAATTCCTGCCGGTTATTCGTGCCCTGTACCCATCCTATCACATGGCTGTTGAACAGACAAACAAGCTGTTCTCTGAAATAGTGGAAATGGTCCGCAAGATTGAAGCCGACGGCATTCACATGGGATGCGTTGATGACGAATTGTTAAGGGAAGCCAGGGGCAAAGAGCAAAAAATAGAAAGTTTCAGCTACCGTAACACTGATTACTTCCGGTATATGGAACATTATCAAAACATCAAAGATATCCTTTCCAATAAACCTTGGAAAGGTGAGAATGTAATAAAGGAGGTAATACGCTTGGTGTAATTATAATCACAATTACTTGTTTAGTTTGCCAACGCATCTTAAAAGCTGTTTTATTTGGTGGCAAGGCAGCCATCGGACTAAACGTGCTATTTATTCGATCACAAAAATCTAACACTCTATTTAAATTGAAAAACCTACTCAATCCTGACATCCAATTTACCGACCCCGATACGCTCCAGTTCTGCCTGCCTCTTTCCGATAAGGAGTTCTGGTATTGTGAGCCAAACTGTTGTCACGACAAGCTGTTACCGGAATCGGGCTCTACCGAGCGAATCATTTACGACATGCTGTGTGGTTATCCGGAAGATCTGATCCGTTTTTCTTCAGTTGTCTCGGAAGTAAAGGAATTTATCTCCAACGGGCGGCTCTGGTGCTCCGGTGATATTAATATTGATGACATAGACGAGAAAGAACGGCTTGAATTAATGCAAGCTTACGGATACTCACGGAATAGTTTTAGTAGTGATACCGAATGGAACCAAATCATTTGTGAGTGTTATTTTGAAACGTATTGCATAACGGACTTTTGTGATTAAACCAAATAATAAAAATGAGAAGATCGTTTAATTGGCTGGTGTAATAGGCTGTAATAATAAAATAGTGTTTATATAATTACTATATCCTTCTATTATGGCACATTTTGCCCAAACAATAAATAAAGAAGCTACGAGCGATATAAAATAACTGGATATAGTAATTAGTACATATTTAGCAATATATTGCAAAGGATTCTCATGTTTTAGCAATGTCATAGCAAATAACTTCGTACATTTAATAGTGGTGAGTACAAATCCTGATACAATAACAGGCACCACTTTTATAGTAATTAATATCGTCATTGCGGGAATAATATATTTCACTATTGTATTATGATCATGTAATCTTTGGGATAATAATAAGTCACTGTCCAAAAGTAATATATACATTAGTGTCATTGTCATTACAAAAAATACGTCTTTATTGCTGAAACGTAATAGTCTATCTAAGGAGTCTTTAAATAGATTTGGAGAAATGGTAATAAGAAATATTGAAAATATTGCGGGGCTAAGAATGTCCAGTATGGGTATCTTTATATATGCCAATAAAGCGCAAAACATAACTAATAGTAGAAGAACTATACGCAACCATTTGCAATTGGTTTCTATATCACTTTTACTATATAAACTTAATGCAGTATTGACCATTTTACTACTGTATCTGGAAAATCTGTATTTGGAAATATGAGAGATTAAAACATCAGCATATTTGTCCTGAAGAAAAGTAAATGCAAAAGTAAATATTACGGTGAAGAGTATATAATATCCCGATAATGCTTCAATCATATTTGAAATTTTGTTGTGTATGTTTATATTCTTTTATCTTGAAAACAACGAAAATAACTGTTTTCTAAAAAACAGAAGAATAAATCATGTAGAATTTTATATTTTTAAATATACCGAATTAAGGACAAACAGCAACCTTTTATAAAACTAATCAATAACCCTCTCGAAGCGGTGGAGCCCAAAACTTCACCGCTTTACTTTTATTAAACACCAAAGAATAGATAATATGACACGCATCAAAGGACAACTCACCACCTCAGACTACCTGCCGATTGAGGAATTCAACCGCCTATGTGATTGCCTGAGAAAGGACAAGCAATATACGTGGGAACTTTACTGCCGGGTGGCATTCTGCACCGCCCTGCGCATATCCGACCTCCTAACACTTCGCTGGATAGACGTGCTCGGCACTGACGAACTGGTAAAGATTGAACGTAAGACAAAGAAAACGCGCAGCATCCCCCTGAACCCGTCAGTCACCACTAAATTGCAGGAGCTTTACGTCTTGATGGGAAAGCCTGAAAAAAATATGCCCCTTATTTACAACTATCGCCGCAGCCGCACCTACTCCTTAGAACACATCAATGATAAGCTGAAAGACTTCAAGAGGGAGTACGGGTTATCCATCAAGCATTTCTCCACGCACTCTTTCAGGAAGACGTTTGGCAGGTTCTTATATGAACAATGTGGCAGAAGCGCCGAATCCTTGCTGTACCTCAACGAAATATTGATGCATGAAAGCGTACGGACAACAAAGAGATATATCGGACTAAATAAGGATGAAATCAACAGCATCTACCAGCATATTAAATTTTAAACAAAGAAATTAGCTTATGAAAGATTATCAACAAAGGATAAACGAACTGCGAAAAGAGATTGTGAACAGTATTATCAATCTCCTGAAAGAATATGAACTTAAAGAACTGGAACTGGACGATGACCTGGATGATTTGTGTTATGTCGTTTGGTTTGATAATAATGGGAATGCATACGACTCTCCGGTCAGGAAAGTATCTCTTGACAAGAATGGCATCAGCCTGGATGTAGAAGATGAATATACCGGTTTCGCTGCTACCTTATACTGCCATGACTTAGGCTGCCAAAACCTCGACTGGTTGTGCAAATTACACGAAAATATGCTTGATACATTTGAAGACGAACTGGTAAATAACGAATAAAACCTTAAACAGCATGATAAAAGCAACAGTAATCTGCGGCGGTTCAGCCGTCAGGGAATATGACGAATATGGCGAAATTCCTACAGATAAATGGTTAGAAGACCATGGCGGCATTGTTGATGACAAGCAATTCAATACACCTGGTGAATATGAAGCTTATTCAAGGGGGCTTGCCGATGCCGCGGATTGGGATGAAACAGTCCTTGTGAATAAAGAGTTTGTAATGGACAATGACACATCAACCGATTGCAAGCATTGCAAGGAATGGAGAGCTATCTTTTGCGACCGTGAGAACGATGTATATTGTCCGGATTGCGGCAAGCTGATTCTTCACCGTGAAAAGGAAGAACCAATCAATAACGAATAAAAAATATCCTATGAATAACACATTCAGTCCCAGCAAGGCCAAAAAAGAATTAGGCATCAGCTACCTGGGCGGCTGTAATTCCCCGAAGCTGGAGAAAAGCCTGAAGCACAACGTAATGACCTATGGCGTTTATTTTGCGCCCCACACTGTTAGTGGCTATAACGTCTGCCCCCAATCGGACAACTGTTGCAAGCATTGCCTGCATGGTTCGGGCAGGAATAAACTGGAACTTCTTTCCAATAAGGAAGGCGGAGCGATAACCAAGTCCCGTATCAAGAAAACCAAACTATTTTTCGAAGACAAGGAAACCTTCATGCAGCTTCTTATTCACGAGATTACCCAAGCTAAGAAGAAAGCCGAAGCCGCCGGAATGAAGTTCGCCGTCCGTCTGAACTGTACATCCGACATTCACCTGGAACAATTCACTTTTGATGGCAGGAACATCCTCCAGCTTTTCCCGGATACGCAGTTCTATGATTACACTAAAGTCTTCGGGCACACCGGACTCTCTGAAAAATACAGCAACTATGACATCACTTATTCCTTCAGCGGTGAGAACTGGGACGAGTGCGAGGTCTTGCTAAAGAAAGGCTACCGCGTCGCCGTCGTGTTTGAAGATATACTCCCCGCAGAGTTTGGAGGATATCCCGTCATCGACGCCAACGAGTATGACGCCCGCTTTCTTGATGACGGCGGCATCATTTGCGGCCTGACGTATAAGAGGGTGGCGAACGATTATGCCACCGGCAAATACCAACGTCCCGACACCACCTTTATCAATCGGATTAATGAGTCGGCATAAAATACGGATATATAATTTCATCGTGCTACAGTTACGCCAGGATTGTTGTCACCACGAAGCATTTTGTCCCAATATCATCCGTAAAAAAGTTTGCACTAATGAAGTCAAACAAGACTGAAAGCGAATATAAATCCGGAACATTATGCTTTTTCATTTGTTAAAATGAAAAACCGCACATCATGGAAAAATTCAGTTTTGTATTCCTTGTTCGTGAAGATGGCTACTGGGAGCAAGTCTTTTCACATGCCGACAATTTATTGAAGTCCTCCAATAAAGTTGAAAACATTGCCGTTGTTGCCATAGGCACCGCTTTACTATCCTGCCTGAAACGTACAAATATGAAAACCATCAAAGAGAATTTTACACGCCTGGCAGGCAAAAATGTGCAGTTCTATTTATGTACCAACACCATGCATCGTTACGGTGTGGATGAGGACATGTTACTACCAGAGATAAAGGTAGCCTATGAAGGAGGCTTAATTAAAGCCGCCGAATTCAGTTCGACAGGATACCATCTGATAACTATGGGATAATATAGAGTTAGATCCATTTTACCTATTTCATTTCAAACTTCATTCCCCAGCTTTCCCTAATCGTCTGCAAAACAAGAAGCTGGGCAGTCATCTCTTTTCACCCGCTTTCTTGCCTGTAAATTACCCGGAAAACCGTATATTTGCCTTGTCGTTGGACATATCAAAGTGGTACGGTAATAATGGGCTAATTTACAGCTGTTTATTAACCCTGCGTCTATATATATGGCGTATCCTGTTCCCTATATATATATTCCAAACCACCTTTACTGTATGAAAAAGACATTGACTAACCGGGAAAAAGAGAAACTATCCCGCATTCTGGAGATTGACGGTCCGACGATTGAAAAGCTCTCCGAACACGACGTATTGGACACCTCCGCCTGCCGTGCTGCAATTATCCGCAGCGAATACCAGGAAATCAAAAATCTGGGCAGGCATCATGGCGGGCACATCACCCGCGCTTTGGCGGAAGCCTACGGATTATCCCTGAGTGCCATCGAATTGATTATATATAAGAAAGAAGCCAATAAGAAATTCGCCTGCACCTGCTGCGGCATCCCTGTGAGCAAGTACAAGTTCACCCGTTATGGCGGGTTGTGCGACGCGTGTCTTGTCAGGCAGGTAAAAATAGAATGAAGTTTAACTGACAATAACTAATAAAAGAAAGAATGAAAGAACAAGAAATCCAAGTTAGTGCCGGCTATATACACCATATCGTTGGCGTAATGAAAGAAAGATTCGGTGAAGACGCAATAGTACTTTTCCATGTAGCCGACAACTACGAGTGTTTTCTGGAAGACTCAACCCTTGTCTCCGGGGTATTGGAAATACCGCAAGAGCCTTACCTCGAAGAAAACGGGGCAACTATTCATGTTACACGATTCCCCGCCGGTGAACTGGAAAGTTACCGCAAAAGGCTGACCGTTCAAGGTTATGCCACATGTACCAACGAGACACGCGGTGAGGACGGCATCCACATACTCAAAATCTATGAGCCCGAAGAATAACGACAATGTGCAGGTCTGGATTATCCTAATAGCGAGGTTCTTCGTACCCATTATGGTAGTTCTTGGCGTCACTATCATCTGCATCAAGGATTGTACCGACACCACCGACCCGATAGACAACGCATGGAAGAAAGTAGAACACCTTTGTAACCTGCATGTTACCGACAGTGCCGGCGACGGGTTCCGCATCGCTTACGTCACCAGCAGAGCAGTCACCCCTGCACGTCTAAAGGAAATTGAATCCCGAAAGCCCATACAAGATGCGATGGAAAGGCTACAAAAAGAAGCGCCCGAATATTTCGGTGGAAGCCTGTACGAGGCGGATATTTACGACTTTGCAGCGTTTGCCCGCAAGTATGACGTCGATCCGATTTTAGAAATTCACTGTATATTTGTGATGGGTCGTGATAAGTGCAATCTTTATGCCGGCCCTAACCCTAAGATACCGGACAGTCCTGCATATATAGATTTGAACACCGAACAGGGGGTACAGTGGATAGACCATAACGACGTGTATTACAGGACTTCGCCCGAAGATAGAATCTACCGTTACTGGAAGTGTGAATTTCCGTTCAACACGTCCCGTACAGACGAGCGTTTTGCCCACTTTTCAAAGGCTCAAAGGCTGCGTTAAGGAGCGTTAAATCCCTATCAATACAGGGCTTTGGAGCCGGAAAATAATCTTTCCGATTATTTGGTAATCCGGTTTCAAAGCCCTAATTTTGTTCCGCTGGAAAGCATTAATTGATTGAATCCATATTGTTAATTGACTGATAAGATATTGAACCTATGACATAGGCATAATGACTGATAAGACTGAGAAGACACAGTTGAAATTCGTCAAGTCCCCTAAAACGGGCAAACTCGTCGGATTTGTTTCCAAAACCAAAGATAACATACTTAAAGGTGTCCGTGAGGAATCCATTTACCGGAAGAGGATTTGTATCCTTTCCGAAGAACTGGAAGGGATGGTTTTCCCCGATACCCTGTATGATGTAGAACTCAAACCCATGCATAAAAAAAACGGATACGTGGTCACATCCGCCGTCCGGGTACTCTTCAACGCTACCGTTGAATCTTTTGTCGTGCCCGGAAAGATGTATCAGGTTATTGTACATTTCGGTGGCAAAACCGTTTATTTCGACCCCTTGAATGGCAAGACCTCTTCCAGCCGCACCAAAGCCGGAGTGCTGGCGATACTGAACAAAAGGAATGATATCTCCAACCAGAACGGTGTTATTTCCGACTTCCTCGACCGTGCGGAAGAGGTTATCCGGCAGATGCGTG
>OLQM01001706.1_pt1 | contig 23780 bp, 16 predicted proteins | sample 1673161 | NCBI WGS metagenome assembly OLQM01 (sample SAMEA3136761, study PRJEB25190) | human gut metagenome | reverse complement strand
GTCATCGGGCATTATCTGAACATAAAACACTATCAATAAGTTGGAGTCATTACCGGATCTCTCTGCAACGAGATATTATAGCGAATATTTTGCTGGGAAAAGATCCTCGCTTACTTGTGATTGTTGGTCCATGCTCAATCCATGACGTTCAGGCCGCAGTTGATTATGCGAAGCGATTGTTCGTATTACAGAATAAGTACTTATCGAAAATGTACATTGTAATGCGCACTTATTTTGAGAAACCTCGAACCCGTAAAGGCTGGAAGGGAATAATGCACGATCCTGATCTAAATGGAAGTTATGATGTTGAGAAAGGGATACGATATGCTCGCCAGTGTTTGTCTTCAATCACAACGATGCGTGTCGCAACCGCTACAGAATTCCTCGATCCTTTTCTTACTCCCTATATTGCTGATTTAATATGTTGGGGTGCTATTGGTGCCAGAACCACTGAATCACAAACGCATCGTCAACTTGCGTCTGGTTTACATTGTCCAGTTGGATTTAAAAACAGTACTGATGGAAATATTAACTTAGCTATTGACGCTATTATTGCAGCCCGTGAACAACATATTGTATATATGACATCTTTAACAAATAGTATATCTACACTATTAACCGATGGCAATCCACATGGACATCTAATATTACGTGGAGGTAGAGAACCTAACTATGGTTTGTCTGATATAACTAAGGCAGTGAAATTAATGCATGATGAGGGTATTAACCATCGTCTGATAATTGATTGTAGCCATGGTAATAGCGGTAAAGTGGCTAAACGGCAAATTTCCGTTGCACGTCAAGTTATAGATAATCGGAAAAAAATACCAGGATATGTAGCTGGCATTATGGTGGAAAGCTTTTTACAAGATGGAAAACAATCCGATAGTTTTCCGCTAGAGTATGGTCAGTCTGTTACTGATGAATGCATATCATGGCAACAGACAGAACAATTATTATCAACTCTGGCAGCACAGCTTTAACTTCAACTATTGCACATATATTGCTTTTAAAGGGGGAAAAATGAAATTACTTAGTTTAAGACACTCAATTAGTGTTATCAGAGAAGCAGATATTTTATCTCTACAGTTTATGATTATATAAAGCGCTATCGTAGCCGCGTATTTAATGGTCTTAAAATATAAAACAATTGGTTACTATCTATGGCAAACTCCTGAATTATGTGTGTGAACCAGGAGTTTCTCAGGAATTTCCTCACAATGTGGCACTATCACTGTCACCTTTTTCTCCTTGGAAACCTCCAGGGATGCCCCAAAGTTTCGGTCAGTTTTTAGATAGGTAGCATTCCTCATTAATAATGAGGACACCGAGGGTAGAATCTTAACTCCGTGTTAATAGAATAAAAAACAATCATCAGAACTGAGTAGGGAAAGCGAATCATGATGTATGAAGTTTCACACACAATGTGAATCAAAAACGCTCGTAGATAATCCGATAGTGCTGCCTGATACGCTGAAAGAAATTGTTCGCAGGAAGATCTGATTATGCTGATTCGTCGACCACAGGCCCTTATATACATAAGCAGCGCCCGCGCCTGAAATGCAGGTCAGAAACAATGTGAACACTATCCGTGAGAAATTGTGACAAAATTCCCGATGATCGACAAGTGCAATGAAATAAAAAACATATGTTATATATCAATTTGATATTTATGAAAAATCAATATATTTATCTTGTGAGGGATTGCTTTTTTTTTTGCTAAATGATATTAATTATCATTCTTATATAAAAACAATAATGGCAGTAAAAAATATCTGGCAAGGATGTGAGCTTAACGATCAAACATTTTAAGTTAGGCATTTATTAGGGAATAGGTATGAGAATTAACAAAATCCTCTGGTCGCTAACTGTGCTCCTGGTTGGGTTGAATAGCCAGGTATCAGTAGCCAAATCCTCCGACGATGATAATGACGAGACTCTGGTGGTGGAAGCCACCGCTGAGCAGGTATTAAAACAGCAGCCGGGCGTGTCGGTTATTACCAGCGAGGATATTAAAAAGACCCCTCCGGTAAACGACCTTTCAGATATTATTCGTAAAATGCCTGGCGTCAATCTTACCGGCAATAGCGCCTCGGGCACACGCGGTAACAACCGCCAGATCGATATTCGTGGTATGGGGCCGGAAAACACCTTAATTTTAATTGATGGTGTACCGGTGACGTCACGTAACTCCGTGCGTTATAGCTGGCGTGGAGAGCGTGATACCCGCGGTGACACCAACTGGGTGCCACCGGAACAGGTTGAGCGTATTGAAGTGATCCGCGGCCCTGCGGCGGCGCGCTACGGTTCGGGGGCAGCCGGGGGGGTGGTGAACATCATTACCAAACGTCCCACCAACGACTGGCACGGTTCGCTGTCGTTATACACCAATCAGCCGGAAAGTAGCGATGAGGGCGCTACGCGTCGCGCCAATTTCAGCCTTAGTGGGCCTCTGGCTGGTAATGCTCTTACCACGCGTTTGTATGGTAACCTGAATAAAACGGATGCTGACAGTTGGGATATTAATTCTCCGGTCGGTACGAAAAACGCAGCCGGGCATGAAGGGGTACGTAACAAAGATATTAACGGCGTTGTCTCGTGGAAATTAAATCCGCAGCAGATTCTCGATTTCGAAGCCGGATATAGCCGCCAGGGGAATATCTATGCGGGCGATACGCAAAACAGTTCTTCCAGTGCAGTTACCGAAAGCCTGGCAAAATCCGGCAAAGAGACGAACCGCCTGTACCGACAGAATTATGGCATTACGCATAATGGTATCTGGGACTGGGGACAAAGTCGCTTTGGTGTTTATTACGAGAAAACCAATAATACCCGCATGAATGAAGGATTATCCGGCGGTGGTGAAGGGCGTATTTTAGCGGGTGAAAAGTTTACGACCAATCGCCTGAGTTCCTGGCGAACCAGCGGCGAGCTTAATATTCCTTTGAATGTGATGGTTGATCAAACGCTGACCGTTGGTGCAGAGTGGAACCGCGATAAGCTCGATGATCCTTCCTCTACCAGCCTGACGGTGAATGACAGTGATATCAGCGGTATTTCTGGCTCTGCTGCGGATCGCAGCAGTAAAAATCATTCTCAAATCAGTGCGCTGTATATTGAAGATAACATTGAGCCGGTTCCTGGCACGAATATCATTCCCGGCCTGCGCTTTGATTATCTCAGCGACTCCGGCGGGAACTTCAGCCCCAGTCTGAATCTTTCGCAGGAATTGGGCGATTATTTCAAAGTCAAAGCAGGGGTTGCCCGAACCTTTAAAGCCCCAAACCTGTATCAATCCAGTGAAGGCTATCTGCTCTACTCGAAAGGCAATGGCTGTCCAAAAGATATTACATCAGGCGGGTGCTACCTGATCGGTAATAAAGATCTCGATCCGGAAATCAGCGTCAATAAAGAAATTGGGCTGGAGTTCACCTGGGAAGATTACCACGCAAGTGTGACCTACTTCCGCAATGATTACCAGAATAAGATCGTGGCCGGGGATAACGTTATCGGGCAAACCGCTTCAGGCGCATATATCCTCAAGTGGCAGAATGGCGGGAAAGCTCTGGTGGACGGTATCGAAGCCAGTATGTCTTTCCCACTGGTGAAAGATCGTCTGAACTGGAATACCAATGCCACATGGATGATCACTTCGGAGCAAAAAGACACCGGTAATCCTCTGTCGGTCATCCCGAAATATACTATCAATAACTCGCTTAACTGGACCATCACCCAGGCGTTTTCTGCCAGCGTCAACTGGACGTTATATGGCAGACAAAAACCGCGTACTCATGCGGAAACCCGCAGTGAAGATACTGGCGGTCTGTCAGGTAAAGAGCTGGGCGCTTATTCACTGGTGGGGACGAACTTCAATTACGATATTAATAAAAATCTGCGTCTTAATGTCGGCGTCAGTAATATCCTCAATAAACAGATCTTCCGATCTTCTGAAGGGGCGAATACCTATAACGAGCCAGGCCGGGCTTACTATGCCGGAGTTACCGCATCATTCTGATCGTAGTGTTTCAGGCGTACTGCCCGCGTAAAAGCGGGCAGTGTTTAGTGGCTTAACTCATGACAACCTGCTGTGTAATTTGCGTTTTCACCACTGATATCTAACAGTGCCTGGCGAAAGGAGGCATTGAACATCGGCCCGTGTCCTAGGTTGGGGAAATCCCAAAATACGGCATTGACGCCTTTATCTTTCAGTATAGTGAGGGTGGTATGAATTTTCGACAGCACCCCGACAGCATGCGTTTCCCGGTTATCACCCTGTGTCGCCGAGCCTTCCATTATCGCCAGGTGTTTGGCGCAGAATTGCAGAGGCTCAACCGCCGTAACGCGGCTTAGCAAAGCATCATAACCTCTGCCCAACGACGGGCTGGCGCTGTAGTACGACCGGAAGTAAGAGGAGGACAGCCAGGAATCCAGCACGAAGAGGCCGCCGTAGGAGTGCCCCCATAAGCCGCGGCGTTGCCGATCGATATTCAGTCCCTGTTCCACTTTTGGGGCAATACGCGTTTCCAGTAACTGGCGGAAGTTGTTGCTGCCACCACTCTTACGGCTAAAATGCCCTGAGTGGAGATCTGTTTTTCTGCTTTCTGCTGCTGGCGTATAGTCGTAAGCCCTGCTGTTGAGATCGAAAGGGAGGTTGGTCTGATACCCGACAGCCACGATCACTGGCGGTGTTTTTTCTGACAATTGTTTGAGCAGTTCGTCATCCAGGCGATCCATAACTGCGTTACCGTCAAGCATATATAAAATCGGGTAACCCGATGCCGGTGCGGTTGTATTCGGCACGGCCGTCCATACCCGATAATGGCGTGTGCCATCGACAGAGTCGAAAGAGGTGACGCTGAAATGGTAAAACACGGAGCCTTTATCGGCTATATTCGGCCCCAGTGGCCGCATATCCGGCTTCGCATAAACTTGCGCACTACAGATAAGGGTGAGGCAAGAAAGATGAAAGAAAATCGCTTTATGCGGGCGTGTTGAGCGATACTCGCGGGCATACATCTGATGATTATTCCTTTTCCGCAGGTGACTATTTGATTTATTCAGGAAGTCTGTACCGTTTCCTGAAAGTGTTTGTGGGTCAACTCAACCCTGTAGTAAACCAATCCCGTCAATCAGTGCACCGCGCCACCATGCGTAATCGTGACCACCGGTGTAGATTGCGCAATGGCTTTCGACGCCAGCGGTAATCAGCCGCTGGTGAAGCTGCTGAACGTGAGGCACTGTCGAACCTTCCAGCGATCCCACGCACAGGCTGATACGTACGCCCTGCGGTGGGGCAGAAAGCAGATGCTCACTCACCCATGAGGTATCGGTTTCGCTGAACAAGCCTGGTCGACTGGTTCTTTCTGGCGTCCACCACATTGAAGGAGAGTGGCTGAGCACCAGACCGAACGTTTCCGGTGCGTAACGAGCCCCCATTAGCGCACTGATCCCGCCGAGGCTCTGCCCGGCCAGCACTGTGCGCGAACGGTCTGCCCACTGACGCTGCGGTTGTTCAGCGCGAATCATCGGCAGCAGATGTCCGGCGATATCCTTTATCAGTTTGCTGCGCCCGCCGAGTATCTCAGTGCGTTCATGTTCATTAATGTTGTCAATGCCCAGTACAGCCACGGGCACGATGCGCCTGTTATTTATGGCGGCGTCAATTGCCGCGCATACGCCAAGGTGATCAAACCAGGTTTCACCATCGGGCAGCACGACCAGCCCGAGGGGCTGAGAAATATCAACATCCGGAATATAGAGCCGAACCTGGCGAGATTTCCCGGCGATAATGCGCATGGAGGTAAGCAGTTGTCCGGTGTGGAAGCCGCCGTTCCATTCCGACAGGGCGGGAGCTTTATCAAGTGTCAGCACTGATTCCTTTGCGTTTCCCCGAACGTTGATCTCCGGCATTTTGTTTAGCGGATCGGCCTTTCCGGCAAGGGTGGCAAAACGGCCTCCGGACAGTGCAATCGTCTCAGCCGTAGTGCCGGGGGGGATTTCCAGCAGCGAATAGGAGCCGCAGTAACTTGCGGGTAAACGCAGTGTCAGTGTCCAGATATCCGTTTCGGGAAGGGCGCTCATCATTCCTTTTTCTACGTGCTCTTTATCCGTCACCCGGTTCAGACGCAGATAAACGCCCTGCAGAGGATGTCGGGCGCGCCACAGAAAGGTCACTTCTCGCTCATCTTCCGCTCCTTCGACTGGCGTCACAAGAGGAACATTCAGCGACTCAGCTTCGCGCCAGAAGTCAGTAAGGTTAGCAATGTGGCCCGCTGCCAGTTGGTTGCGCAGGCTGGCGATAGCAGAGGGATGTTGTTGCATGTTCAGCATTCATACTCTTTAAAAATTAAGGATGTCAGTATAAATAATTAAAGCGGCTATTCACGGTACCGCCGCTTCTGACTGTGTTTTTAATACATTACGTGTCCAGTAACTATCCCGGGGTTTCCTCCTTCATGTTGTGCTGGCGATGGAGCGCAGTACTGCTGACGCTGTCATGCCATAAGCGGGTATAGAGGCCGCCCGCAGATAACAGCTGTTCGTGGGTTCCGTATTCCGCAAGTAACCCCTTATCAATAACGGCAATCAGATCGCAGCGTTGCGCGGTGGTCAGACGATGTGCAACAATCAGCGCCGAGTGCTTCCCGGCATGCACGACATCTGTTAACGATGACATCAGTCGTTCTTCGGATGTGCGATCCAGACATGACGTGGCTTCGTCGAGCAGCAGGATGTGGGCATTCGCCAGTTGCGCGCGGGCCAGCGCAATCAACTGGCGCTGACCTGCGGGCAGATCGGCTCCGCCGTTATTCACCGGTGTCCGGAATCCCTGCGGCAGATTGCACACCATCTCATACAGCCCTGCCCGCTGTGAGGCAATTTCAACGTCTTCATTGGTGGCGGATGGCCGTGAATAACGAATGTTTTCTGCAATATCACTACTAAACAGTGCTACATCCTGATCGACAAGCCCAATCTGGCGACGATACTCAGTGAGCGAGGCATCATCGAGCATTTGCACACCGATTCTGATGTTGCCGTGCGTGGGGAAATACAACCCGGCAATCAGCTTAATCAGCGTCGACTTACCCGCACCGCTGCGACCGACGACCGCGACAACCATTCCCTCTGGGATCGTCAGGGTAAGTTTGTTCAGAGCTGGCTCGTGACTGTCGGGATAACTGAACGTGACCTCATCAAGATGCAGTGCACCGGTGACAGGGAGGACCGAAGAGGACCCGAGGTGCTCAGTGCCTTCTGTCGCCAGTAGTTCATCAATATGTTTGCCGCTGGCTGTCGCCTGCTGCCAGGCGTCGACAATCCCTGATAACTGCTGCACTGGCCCATAGAATTGCCCCAGCAACAGGAAGAAAGCCGCCAGTACCCCGGCAGTCATTTCTCCAGCGGCGACCTGCGAAGCTCCCACTAACAGAACAGCGGCATAGGAGGCCTCGGTGCAGAATGTCAGGAACGGAAAATAGACTGCAAGGTATTTTTGTGCTCGCACACGGGTTGCGCGGAAACGCTCCGATAACGCGCGCAGCCGGGCGCCCTCCAGTTCCTGCTGACCATGCGATTGCACGACACGCAGGCCAGAGACTTTTTCCTGCAGGGTGCTGTTGACTTTGCCTATTTCCAGCCGTGCCTGTGCATAAGCAGGGGTACTGAGGCGGCGATAAATCATGGTTGCCAGTGCGGCCACTGGCACTGCGCTTAATGCCGTCAGCGCCAGGAACGGGTCGAGCCAGAACATGGTGGCGGCGATTGCGAACATCGTCACCAGACTGGTGGCCGCACCGGCAAGGCCGTTTTGCAGAAAGCGGGCGAGAGAGTCCACATCAACGGTCATGCGGGTAAGACGCGAATCGGCATGCTTTTCATGCCAGGGGAGTCCAAGACGCAGCATATGGCCGAAGCTGCGCAAGCGCACCGAATGCTGAACTGATTCCGCCGCTCTGGCGGCGAAGACCGTCTGCAGAGAATAACTGCACCAGCCCACAATGACTAGGCACAGGGCGAGCAGGGCACAGAGGCCGATGATCGACATATCGCCTGTGGCGACACCGGAGTCAATGCCGTGCTGCAACAGTATCAGTACCCCTACGCCTGCCGCAGAATCGAGTGCGATCAGCAGAGCGGCGATGACGAACATCCACGCCACAGGCTTCAGTAGTGACGTGACTTTGCGACCTTTACCGGCCAGCGCCTGCTGTACTGCATTTTCCGGTACGCGGGTCATACGGGCGACAAAACCTTTATCCCCCGTATCCGTTACATCGTCTTGTGTCGCTGGTTCAGCCGGCCACAATTCGTTGTGGCTATTGTGGGACGTGGCCAGAAAATCGCTGTCGCCGGTCATCAGTGCGCGGAACGCCGGACAGCGCGCTTCAAGTTCTGCCGGGGTTCCGGTATCCACCATACGGCCCTTATCCAGCACCACAACCCGGCTGGCTAGCTGAAGTGTTGAACGCCGTCGGGCAATCACCAGCAGCATATGCCCTTCGTCAGCATAGCGACCCAGCGCGGTATTAATCTCCGCTTCCGTAACAGCATCAACCGCTGAGGTGGTATCATCCAGGATTAACACGTCCGGTGCAGTAATGAGCGCCCGCGCCAGCGCTATTCGCTGCCTCTGCCCGCCGGAAAGATTCGTACCCCGTTCGGTTAACAGGCTATCGAAGCCTTTCGGCAGGGCGTTGATAAAATCGCTGGCTCCTGCAGCAGCTGCCGCACGGCGAATGTCGTCCGCCGTTGCCTGAGGGTGGCCATAGGCGATATTTTCCGCCACCGTACCGGCAAACAGAAAAGCATCTTCAAATACGATGCCTACCCGGCGACGAAGCGCCTCCAGTCTGATATCGCGAAGATTTTGTCGGCCTTCGCTGGTGTTGAGCCATATCTTTCCGGAGCAGGGATCATAAAAACGCGCCAGCAGCATCAACAGGGTCGATTTTCCTGAACCCGATGCGCCCACCACCGCCACGGTTTCACCGGCGCGCAGGGAAAAGGAGATATTGCTGAGGATATGTCTGTCGCCATGGTGGTAGTCAAAGCTCATATTCTCCAGTTCCAGTCCGACAACCTGACTGTTAATCGACTCCGTCCCGTCCTCCATCTGTGAACGGGTGTCGATCAGTGCAAACACCCGCTCCACGGACGCCTGAGTGCGCTGTGCGATAACCAGAAACGATGCCAGTACGCGGGTTGGCCCGGTCAGCATCGCGAGGAAGCTGGCGAATGCAACGAAGGTACCGAGATCGATCCGCCCGTGCATGACCGACCACCCGCCGTAGCACAGCAGGACGATTTGCCCGAGCACCGGTAGCGCCAGCATGGTGGCCCCAGGCATCGCCTGCGAGATAACCGCACCGATGCGTACACGCACAATCTGCCGCGACTGCCTATCGAGCCAGTGCGTTTCACGCATCTCTGCCACACAGGATTTTACCACTGAGATCTGTGCCAGCACCTCGCGTATATGTTCGGTGAGATTCGCCAGTTGGTCCGAGGCCAGCCCGGTTTGCGCGAAGACCCTACGACGCGCACGAAGCGCGGTGATCGCCAGGCATACCAGTACGCACACGACGATAAGCGTCATGGCAGGGGACATCCACAGCATCACGGCAATGCCGGCAATGTAATAAGTGAACACTGCCAGCGGCACCGGGCACATCTGCAGCAGGGTATGCACCTGCTGCAGATCGCTGTTGGTCCGTGAAATCACCTGCCCGGTGCGCAGCGCATCCTGGCCTGCGCCGTCAAGTTTCTGAATACTGTCGAATACCCGTCCTCTGAGGGTATGCTGCACCCAGAGTGAGAGCATCCCGGCATAACCACGGCGCACATAGTTACCGATGAAATCAAAAAAAGCGATCAACAGTAACCCGCAGGCCAGCCACGGCAGGCGGGCCGGATTGCCCGCCAGTGCGTCATTCACAGCCTGTCTTGTCAGCAGTGGCGTCAGCGCAGCCAGCAAAATAGTCGATACTGACGCTACCACCACGATGACACTAAGTTTCTTACGTTCCCAGCACACGCGCGCTAGGCGAACTATCCATGACTGAGCCGGTGTGGGAGTGTGATTCGCAGGCATTAAGCCTCCTCCGTCTGTAAAATACGATCCACTGGCCGGATCGTTCCGCAAAAAAGCCAGCACGCTCCGGTCCCGCATTGTTATGGATGCATGACTCCTGGATGGGTGCTGGCATATGATTATCATGAAGGTGTAGTGGTTACCCTTTCTGTACCATTGTGATCAGGCTTTTCGCCACTTCACCTGGGCAGGGTTGCGCCGCCATTTCCGCTGCTACCTCTTCAGAGGCTTTGCGAAGTGAGCGATTGTTGAGGAAAGCATTGATCATGTTACTCGACAGGCCGACGTCGCCAGGGATAATCCCGCAGCCGCGTTCGGCAACAACGCGGGCATTTACCGGGCGATCGGCTCCCTGGCCGAAGACGATTTGTGGAATACCAGCGTGTAGCGCTGTCAGGGTATTGCCTGCTCCGCCATGATGAATGAAACCATCTGCGCCGTTGAGGAAGACACCCATGGGTATCCAGTCAACCAGGCGAACATTTGACGGCAGCGAGCGCAAATCGGACCGCGCATTGGCTGAAATATGCAGGATGATCTCGGCATCGACCTCACTGGCAGAATCCATAACCCAGGCGATTAGATCAAGGCCGTCAACCATCGGTTTGACAGTGCCGAGACTCACCAGCAGACGTTTACGCTCGGGCCTTCTCTCCCACCATGGTTCCCACACCGCGCCACCGTTATACGGGACGTACTGCATCGGAATAATGGGTTCACCGTCGTTTTCCAGAATGCTCATACTCGGCGGTGTTACGTCGATCCAGGCCATATCACGTGGTGTGGCCCCCACATTGTGGCGACGATAGGCGTCCGTGAGCGAACGCGTTACACCCTTGATATGCCAGGGGGTATGGCCGAAGCCTACGGTTTGCATCACGACCGGTATATCATATTTGGCGGCAATCAGCGGCCCGATGACTCCGAGCGGAGGGTAGATGATGAGGTCAGGCCGCCAGTGTCCGGCAAACTCCACCAGATGGTCGGCCATTTCTTCGCTGAAGAATGAGAAGTTGCCCATTTGGGTTCCGATATTACTTTTTTTCCGCTGTGCCTCATGGTGGCGGTAACCAGCTTCGGAATCCAGACCGGGTGCGGCGTCAAACACCACCAACCCGGCCTCTGCCGCTTTTTGTGCGAATTGTCCTCCACTGGCGATCAGCACTTCATGACCGTTAACGCGAAATGCCTGCGCCAGAGACAGCACAGGATACAACAGCCCATAGAGAGGCGGGCCTACAAACAAAATACGCATGAGAAAATCCCTCTCCGCTTGACGATCTAAATCAGGCAGTCGACGCACTCATATGCCAGCAGCAGGACACGACTTTTCGTTAAACCTGCTTTACCAGATGCTGCGCCATTTGTGCTTCACCAGCGTTATGGACAGCTCAGTCAGAGACTTTTCCGTGACATACACAGGTGAACAGGGAACTCCGTATCCCCACTTCCATTAACGCTTACGCGCCATTGTCCTGTTGAACAGCCCAAATGGCGTCGGACAGCTACGCCGGGATGTTCTGACGCATTTGTGCAGTGTTAGACCGAACAACGAATCTGGAAAGAACCGTGATTTCTTAGACACACGATGCATCATCCTGATAGTCTCGCCTTCGCTGGTCTGTAAGTAAAAACGCCGTTGTACAGGCGATGTTTGTTCCCTTTCAGCCTTACCAGAAACAACACAGACACAAATGCTAATGATAATAATTACCAATATCATTTAACTATTGCAACGGTAATTAAAACTTAATAAAAAGGGAAGCTCCCAGAGGGCTATCTGGGGATATTTAAATTGAAACCTACGCTGCTACAGACCGTGGAGAATATCTTGCAAACGCTGAGCATGCTGTTCCAACTCACCGGAAGGCTGATAGACGTTAAGGCATTGGTGAGCGGTTCTGCCGTCGCCAAAAATGTATAGAGAACTCCGACCAGCAGCGTTTCATCCTCTGTCTATAGCGCAAGCGTGTCGAGAACTACTGCTGATATTACGCTGTTGGCGAATAATCCGATTTTTGCTCCTGACCAGGTGAGTTTTTTCGGCTTTTCGCTGCCAGTATCAGGCTTTCACGTCATCATTTTGGATACGTTATTTCACTAAATGGTCATTGTTAGGGAAAAGAGAATGTGTGACTAGGTCGTTTAGCGTTGCTTTCCATCACACTCTAGCCAATTCACAACTATGGGCGGTTCTCGACGATTCCAGGTCAGGTTGACGGGACGCTAGTGGTTTCAAAGCTTGGTCAACAGATAACGATTGAAAAAGTCATGATCTTACTGAAGTTGTGCGGATAGTGAGTAATGCCGCGAGACGAACTGGCCGGGAGATTGATGGAACTTTAAAAATTATCTCTTAACGCATTTACGAATGCAAAAAGTCTATTTTTTGGTTAGCGGAGAATTTGTTAAAAGAATCCAGCATAGTGAATCCCCCTGCGCGGCTGTCTCTTGATCAGATCTCCTGATAAAGAGACTTCATCACCAGCCTCAACCATATCCTGAAGTCTGAACCAGCCATCCCACATATCTACCCAACCGGGGCGGCCTGTGCGTTTGCTGTGTATGGGTCCACCACATATTGCAATTTTTGTTCTCTTTTAAAATATATTCCACGGGCGTCGTTAGTGCGAGCGCCTTGTGGAGTCTTTTGCTGTTATACAGCGCCAGATATTCCGCCAGTTTCAGGTTAAACAACGCCAGATCCTCAAAGAGTAAAATTTCATTAAATTCAATGAATTGCTCTCTTAATGCCCGGTTAAAACGTTCACAGATAGCGTTCATTTTTGGCGTGTAGGGATAGGTCCAGAGGTGTTTGATGGCGGCTTCCTGCAGCGTTTTGTCAAAGCTTCCCAGGAACTCTTTCCCGTTATCTGTGATGATCTGGCTGATACCGACAGGGAACAGCCGGGCTGCACGGCTGAAAAAGTGATTGACGATATCACTGTTGAGCGACGGCACAGCCAGCGCCAGTACATAATCGCTGTGTTCGTCGATCATGGTAATGATATAGCGACGCATTTCACCCATTCTGAGCTCAATGGCGTCCATCCCAATGAGCTCTCCTGTCTTTACCGGACGGTAGTGCTTTGGCCTGCGGGGGGGGGTGGTTCGCTTTTTGACAAGCAGAGCCTTACCCCGCGAGCTCAGACGTACTGGTATCATCCGCATTTTATCGTGTGCGGTGGCGATCATTCTGCCGATGGTGGAAACACTCGGGCAGGTCTGATGGCGTTATGCGCACCAGGGCTTCAGGCGAACAAAAATCTGCTCTTTACCGAGGTTCGGCAGCTCTGTCCTGAGGCGTCGAATCTCTTTCAGCACATCGGGATGCCAGTGCTTTTTTCGTCGCACCAGAGGTGCCTTACTGTGCGGGATTAGCCCCTCAGGTCCTCCCTTGATCAGTAACTGACGCCACCAGTAAAGCGTGCGGCAGGATACGCCAAAGGCTTCAGAAGCTGCAGAAATACCGTGTTTATCCCAGAAGTGCAGAGCCTTCATTCTCATTGTTGCTATATCAGCCATCACTGAAAGCCTCAACGCATAATCGGCTGCTTAGGATAGCCAACCTCAGGTGCTGCATTTGCATAGTGCAATCTCCCCTTACTTATCCGGAGGCAATTGCAATATCTCTGTGAACTTACACTGTGTATCATCAGGTTATTATGTGAGCTGGTAAATCAGATTTTGCATGGACTGAAATGATGCTGTTATTTAGGGACAAAGAACCGACTTTTTCTCTTGCCTCCTCGCCAGTAATGATTAATGGGAATGCTTCCTCTGGGGAGGAGGACAGTAGAAAAAAGAACCCGCCAGCAAAAATATTGGGGATGAACAGCTTTCGCTACTCAGGTTGTTGGCGGGTAAATTTCCTCATGAAATAAGAATGCTACGCGCTCTTTTTAATGAAAATGATAATCACTGTCAACTAATTGCGCATATTTTCTTCATACATGATTGATAAAGGTGATTCAGACTATCAGTGTTTTGCTGATGGCCTTTTTGTCTTTAGAAAACACCAGCCAGGCTGGTTGGTTCAGTTAAGCTTTCAGCTTCGAGAATTTTATGAAAGCTATTGATTTGTTAAAATAAATCACAGTCTGGTGACTGCAAAAGTTAAACGAGAAATCAAAAGGTGGCCCAAATCTGAAAATGAAGCTCTGCGTGATGATGTTGCCGCTGGTCGTCGTCGGTTGCATATCAGATCAATCTGCCCATCCCCGCGTGAAGCCACCACCGCCTCGGGCGTGGATAATGCAGCCCCCCCGACTGGCAGACATCGCTGAACAGGATTATTTCCTCCCTCAGAGAGAGGCTTATCACTATGCAAAAACAACTGTAGGGAGCCCAGAAGTATATTAATGAACAGTGCAGATGAGCTCCCCATATCGATGGGCAACTATTGTGAGCAATATACCCGGGCTTCCAGCGGAGTATAGATGCCAAAAGTGATAAAACCGAGCAATCCATTTACGAATGTTTGCTGAGTTTCTGTTTTAACAACATTTTCTGCACCGCCACAAATTTTGGCTGCATCAACAGTTTTCTCTTGTCCAATTCCCGAAACGAAGAAATGATGAGTGATGGTTTCCTTTGGTGTTACTGCTGTCGGTTTGTTTCCAACAGTAAACGTTTGTTGAGCACATCCTGTAATAAGCATTGCCAGAGCGGCAGAAAATAACATTTTTTTCATCTTATTATCCTGCATTGTTAAAAACGGCAGAATCCTATGTGATAATAATTAAACGATAGCTAAATGAACGAAAATTAAAAGTATAAAAGTGGTTACTCAGACTTGGTAGGTACTCAGAATCATGGGAAATGAATAAACCGCTTCATCTGTCCATTACTCTTTTAGGTGTGTTGTATTGTCGCCATATTCCCCGCATTAACCATGACAGTAGCCCGACGGAGAACTCCTTCTGCAAGAGTATACGGGAATAATCAAAAACGATGCACATCAAGTGGTTCGGGTTGCTGTTTTACTAGTTTTCGCCACAAAAGCCACTATTTTCCCAGACAATATATCTCTGTCTGGGTTACATAACGTTTGTCCGTTTATTTCCTTACTGATTGAACAGACCTGATTTCGTATAGTGTAATGTATGTAGCATACAGCAACAGAATATCTTATCTCTGGCTACGGTGTATCGTACAGAACGGGCAAAATGCGGCGGTTTCTCCACAAGCATGTGGAGAAACATTCTGCCTCTAGGATTCGTGCACCTTAGACTGGCCCCCTGAATCTCCAGACAACCAGTATCACTTAAATAAGTGATAGTCTTAATACTAGTTTTTAGACTAGTCATTGGAGAACAGATGATTGATGTCTTAGGGCCGGAGAAACGCAGACGGCGTACCACACAGGAAAAGATCGCAATTGTTCAGCAGAGCTTTGAACCGGGGATGACGGTCTCCCTCGTTGCCCGGCAACATGGTGTAGCAGCCAGCCAGTTATTTCTCTGGTGTAAGCAATACCAGGAAGGAAGTCTTACTGCTGTCGCCGCCGGAGAACAGGTTGTTCCTGCCTCTGAACTTGCTGCCGCCATGAAGCAGATTAAAGAACTCCAGCGCCTGCTCGGCAAGAAAACGATGGAAAATGAACTCCTCAAAGAATCAAAGAAGCCGTTGAATATGGACGGGCAAAAAAGTGGATAGCGCACGCGCCCTTATTGCCCGGGGATGGGGAGTAAGCTTAGTCAGCCGTTGTCTCCGGGTGTCGCGTGCGCAGTTGCACGTCATTCTCAGACGAACCGATGACTGGATGGATGGCCGCCGCAGTCGTCACACTGATGATACGGATGTGCTTCTCCGTATACACCATGTTATCGGAGAGCTGCCCACGTATGGTTATCGTCGGGTATGGGCGCTGCTTCGCAGACAGGCAGAACTTGATGGTATGCCCGCGATCAATGCCAAACGTGTTTACCGGATCATGCGCCAGAATGCGCTGTTGCTTGAGCGAAAACCTGCTGTACCGCCATCGAAACGGGCACATACAGGCAGAGTGGCTGTGAAAGAAAGTAATCAGCGATGGTGCTCTGACGGGTTCGAGTTCCGCTGTGATAACGGAGAAAAACTGCGAGTCACGTTCGCGCTGGACTGCTGTGACCGTGAGGCACTGCACTGGGCGGTTACTACGGGCGGCTTCAACAGTGAAACAGTACAGGACGTCATGCTGGGAGCGGTGGAACGCCGCTTCGGCAACGAGCTTCCGGCGTCTCCAGTAGAGTGGCTGACGGATAATGGTTCATGCTACCGGGCTAATGAAACACGGCAGTTTGCCCGGATGTTGGGGCTTGAACCGAAGAACACGGCGATGCGGAGTCCGGAGAGTAACGGCATAGCAGAGAGCTTCGTGAAAACGATAAAGCGTGATTACATCAGTATCATGCCCAAACCAGACGGGTTAACGGCAGCAAAGAACCTTGCAGAGGCGTTCGAGCATTATAACGAATGGCATCCGCATAGTGCACTGGGTTATCGCTCGCCACGGGAATATCTGCGGCAGCGGGCTTGTAATGGGTTAAGTGATAACAGATGTCTGGAAATATAGGGGCAAATCCACAATTTCTTAATATAAAAGATCCATTACATTGCTCTGCAACTATAACTGCGTATTACCGTGAAGGAGAACGGTGAGTAACGGCGTTTTTCAAGGCCATTGTCAACGACGGATGAAAAGTGGAATCCTCTGCTGGGATTCAGCTCCTAATGCTACAAATCTCATTGATGGCTTGATGTAACTTCACATATGGTTTCAGCCTCAAAGAAATCATTTTTATTAATTTTAACGAAGGGTTGGACAAAATGAGGAGGTATTAGCTTTGTTTTATGACGCATTTCCGAAAATTTCCGTGCCATATAGTGAGCATCTTCGCAAGCTTCCATAACAATAGTTGTGTAGGAGGAATTAGTAAGGAATTCGAATAATTTCGAGCACTTGGATTCTGACAGTTAAGGACTCTGCCTGTTGCATCTTGGCAGTGGACGTTGAATGAATTTTTGCCTAGATAAATACCAATCAAAGATGACGTTATTCATAATGGTTCTCCAAAAAAACACCGTCAGCGTACTGCTGCAGGGTAGGGTGATCATCTAATAAAATCCAGTATAACTGGATAAGAAAGATACTCCTGGTGAACTGGCTCCGCCACACTTACCAGGAAACACTATTCCCTGGTCGAACTTATCCTCCGGAAACACCTCTTTTAAGTGGTTTGAAGTTTTTCGGAATATATCGCACACAGAAAAATGCGGATATCACAGACAGACTTCTGTCGGTTCCAAATAGTGCAGACCCAAAAGCTATGTATCTTAGTACAGAACGGGTGCCCGACATCCTCGGAACGGATGTCTTTTAGATACGACAACAGGGTGAATAGACAGGAAAAATAGAATGATGCAGCTCTCTTTTTTACAAATGACTGACTCTCTGATATCTAGAACAGATAACGCTCCCGGAATATACTTTATCTAGGTGCTATCACTGATACGAAGAGACATATTCGAATAAAAATACAACAACTAGCAATCTGTAATTACTTTCAGGAGGTCACACCTCCCACTCCTGTTCAGAACAAATCTTCCCCCGGAGATAAAAATGGTGATAATTATGCTGATGGAGACTAAATACCAATAAGTCCGGTGCGTTCTGTGGCAGGTTGAGACCTCACAGGAAAAACGACAACAACTCCCGTCGACGTTATGCGATTCAATCCGGATGCTCTTTGTACCACCAAGCGCCTTCCTCGCTAACTAACTGGTGTACTGCTGATATGGAAACAACATCTGTCATCATTCTCAATGGCTTCCTCGGCGCAGGGAAAACCACTCTGCTGAAAAACCTGCTCATACAGGCACACGAAAAACAGCTTTCAGTCTCTGTCATAGTCAATGACATGAGCGAACTGGATGTGGACGGCGTGCTGATCGCCAACACAGATATTGTAGATGCAAAAGACAATAATTTCGTAAGTATCACCGCAGACAGCATCAGCAGCCCCGCAGGCCTCAAAAAGATGGATCTCGCAATTAACCACCTGCTTGATCACAACAAGCCGGATGTGATGCTGATTGAAACCTCCGGAAGCAGTCATCCGCTTCCTCTGGTCAAATACCTGCGTCGCCATTCACGTGTACGCCTGAAGGCGTTTTTAACACTCGTTGATACTGTCATGCTCCATGAAGATTACAATGATGGGAAAAAACTGATCCCCACTCTTCAGGAAAATCTCCGGCATAACAAACGCGGCCTGGAGAATTTGCTGGCCGAGCAAATCATGTTCTGCAACAGGCTGCTGCTGACCAGAAATGACCGCCTGCCCTTTGACATTATCTCCGCTGTGGCAAAAGCCATACACCCACTTAACCCCTCCGTGGATGTGCTCGCGGTATCATGGGGAAATATTGAACTGAGCACATTACTGGCGATCCCGGACTACAATTTTGACCGTGTTGAGTTACTCATCAGTGAACTGGAAGCACTTGTAGGAAACATGGATACTCCGTGCAACAATGAGGAACTTATATGGCGCGTCATCAGGGACGACAGGCCATTCCATCCGCAAAGATTATGGGATACCTGTCACCGCTTTATGGGCATGGGCGTTTATCGCAGTAAAGGTTTTTTTTGGCTCCCCGGGAGAGATGATCTTGCCCTGCTCTGGAATCAGTCAGCAGGAAGCATCAGTCTGGCGCTCATTGGCTACTGGAAAGCTGGAGTACTGGAACATACTGACAATAATTTAACTCGTGAAGAACGTTCAGCGCTACAGCGACACATCGACACAGCCTCTGGGCGATTTGGCGATCGCTGCTGTCAGTTGACTATCATTGGCAATGCCACTGAAGTTAATGATTTTACACATGCCTTATCCCTTTGCTTGTTGACTGAAGAAGAAATTCAGTGGTGGATGTCGGGTGGAGTATTCCCTGATCCATGGCCACAGAAAGTTACCCGCCTGTCCTGACAGAAATTGCATTCATATCAGGCGTCCTGTTGCATCTGGTGCAGGCAGTGGCCCCAGAAGGGCTCTCCATACCATCTCGTATCATAGCCGGGGGAGAGCTGAAACACACGTCACGAGAATAGTTGCATTATAGTGGGTATGCAGAGTAGCTACCTGGGAGGTCTTTCGACCGCTGACTCTGACTACCGGGTTAATGAAACACGCCAGTTCGCTCGGATGTTGGGACTTAAATCGAAGAACACGGCGGTGCGGAGTCCGGTGAGTAATGGAATAGCAGAGAGCTTCATGAAAACAATAAAACGTGACTACATCAGTATCATGCCCAAACTTGTGGTCTGTTTTTTATGGAGCAGTTTGTGCTCAGTACTCAGAAAAAATATTTTAGAGCCTGTAGAGCAGATGAATGCGTGGATTAGGGGAGCGATTAATAAGAAAAAGAAGTGGAAATAGAAGCAGTAAGCTTCATGAAGTAAGTTAATATTCAATGTTATTTAACTTATGTTGTATATGAATCTAGTTCATAAGATAAATCCGTAACACTCACTTGTTTTAACTTAATATTTTTAATAAAAAGATTAAGTTACTTCCAAATAGCTTCATGAACTAGCTAAGAATGCGCTTCATCCAAGGCCTCCTGAAGGCGTTCGGGGATACAATTTAGGGAAGCCTCGAAATGTTGCTGCTCAGCAGCTTTTTCCATCCAGTCCCGAAACTAGTTAGGGGTTACTCCATACATTGTTAAATGTCAAAATATTGATAAATGTTTTATAGATAACAGTAAGTTAGCCATATTTTTTCATTGACCTTTCATTTGTGACGAAGCAAACTGACCTGAATAGTCACATAGGGATGTCATATGATTCCTGAAATTGAACTTAGAGATATTCAGCCAAAGGGAAGCAGTGATGTCCCGTCGTCTTCGCACATTCAGACTGGATTACCGATTCCAAAAACAGTGCGGGTTCAGTTCTTTAGCCCTGACGAATGGGAGTCGTTTACAGAGGAATGGGCAAGTTATCTCAAAAATGAATATGTTGCAGCCAGACGCTTTGGGGGTTCTGGTGATCTTGGGATAGATATTGCTGGTTTCTGTTCTGACAAGGGATTCGAGGCGGTATGGGATAATTATCAATGCAAGCGCTATGGACATCCTCTTCGGCCTGGTGATATCTGGGTTGAAATTGGCAAGATTATTTATTACTCATATCTTGGCAAATATACCCCTCCACGAAAGCATTTTTTTGTTTGCTCTCAGGGAATAGGAACCAGTCTTGAACAGTTGTTGAACAAGCCTACTGAGTTGAAAGAAAAATCGATTGAAAACTGGGATAATTACTGTCTCAAGGGTATCACTTCTACTGCTGAAATTCCGTTGACTGGTGCATTAAGAGCTTACCTCGACGCATTTGATTTCACTATTTTCTCATCAAAATCGATAGTTGAGCTTATCGAAATTCATGCCAGAACGGGTTTTCACTCGGTTCGCTTTGGTGGCGGGCTGCCGTATCGGCCTAATCCATCTTCTCCACCAACCATACCGACGGAAAATGAAAGCCGATACATTCGCCAGATGCTTGATGCCTATGGAGACCATTTAGGCACAAATTTACCAGACGCTGCTTCGTTGGCGTCACACAATCAATTTCGTAGTGACTATCTTCGCCAGCGCGAACGTTTTTATCACGCAGAATCGCTAAAGAATTTTGCGCGAGATACTGTTCCTGCGGGGACATTTGATGCCTTACAGGATGAAATCTACCATGGCGTAATTGATGTCTGCGAAGATTATCACTTGAGTGGATTTGCGAGAATGAAAGAAACCATGAAGCACGCTACCACTATCGCTGTCACATCAAATCCGTTGGTCACTTCAATTAAAACACAAGATCGCCAAGGTATATGCCATCAGTTGGCTAATGACGATCGCCTGATTTGGGTGCCAGATAATGAATCATAAAAAACATCCAGAGCCCTTTAATAGTCCTTTCGAAACCGGGATACGTTCGCTTGCGATTCTGGTTGCAGCCTTCCCTGAGTCTTATGATTTGCAACGGCTAGTTGAAATGGATTATCTCGTTGTGCATTCCGGTGATGCTGATGGTCCTGACAGTTTGCATGCCCCATTACCGATGCGTGCGGGCGAACTACTGGTCAGGCATGGTTTGATTGAAAAGGGATTGATGCTCATGATGAGCAGGGGGCTCGTCCAACGTGTTTCAGCCAGTGATGGGTTCAACTATCTTGCTGGGGAGCTCGCTGCACCTTTTATCTCTTCTCTTACGACTGAATATTCATGTCGACTAAAAGTTTGTGCTGAATGGGTAACTGGTGAATTTAAAGACCTGCCTACGCAGGAAATACGGAACATTACGCATCGCTTGTTTCAGCAGTGGTCGAGTCAGTTCCAGAGTATTCAGTCATCTGGAGGATGATGATGAGCGATAATTATTTGCAGCTTAGAAAAATTTTGTTCCATGGCCAAACCAAAGAATCCGTTTTATCTTTTTCATCCGGTATTAATGTGATTTGTGGGGCTTCCGATACCGGCAAATCATTCCTGGCAGAAACTCTGGATTTTATGCTGGGTGGAACGGAGCTCAGGGAAATTACAGAATTAGCTGCTTATGCAGAAATAACTCTCGATTTTGTCACCAGTGATGGTCGAAGTTGGCGTCTTCAACGTGCAGTGACTGGCGGGAATTTCAAGTTAACTGATTTGGATGAGCCAGACTCGGAACCTATCGTGCTAAAACAGAAGTACGTTCGGGGTAAAACGGATAATATCTCCAGTTTTTTACTTGAACAGATTGGCTTGCCGAATAAGGAGATTTTGAAAAGTAGTACCAAAGCGACGACTCAGGGACTGAGCTTCCGCAATCTGGCGAGACTTGCTCTGGTTCAGGAAGATGAAATTCAGCATAAAGGCTCTCCCTTTTGGAGTGGGCAGTTCACAACCAAAACCGCTGAACTGGCAACGGTCAAACTGCTGCTGACAGGGGTTGATGATTCTGCGGTCGTTGCAGTGAGTGGCGATGGTGTAAGCAATACGTCTCAGATTATGTTGATTGATGAGTTAATTGCGGAGTTATCCATTGAAATTAAGGATATGGGAGAAGAGCGTGATGATCTGGCTTCCCAACTGACCCGCCTTGAACAATCTATTGAGAGTCAACGTGAATCGCTCACTGCCGCACAGCAGCAACTAGAGCAGTTATTACAACAAAGGGGACTGGCCTTTGATGAGCGAAACAAAATCCAGGGACGACTGGATGAGATATCCGAACTACTTGCCAGATTTACACTTCTGAATGAGCATTATGTTATAGATATCAACCGTCTGAAATCCATTCAGGAGTGTGGCTTGCTCTTCATGCATATTGACGTGATTCCTTGCCCTCATTGTGGAGCTAGTCCAGCTCACCAACACCTGGAACAAATATGTGATGGAGATGTAGATTCAATCATTACTTCAGCAACTGCCGAGATGCAAAAGACCGAACGACTTTTGGCAGAGCTGAATTGTACAGTCAGAGATCTTGTCAGCGAAAAGCAACGCCTTGAGAAGCAATACATTGTCCATGAAGAGGATTATTTGCGTCTTGATAAAGCCATTCGGGAAACTATTGCTCCTGAAGTTGACAGTTTCAGGCACTCGTATGCTGAACTGATCGACGAACGGGCCAGTGTCCAGCAATCTATTGATTTGTTCTCAAGATTGGACCGGCTGGAAAGCAGGAAAGTGGCATTACAAAGCGATACTCCGGTAAAAAAAGAAAAAAGTGCGGTGCAAAACGGCATTCCAGAGTCTGTTGCCCATAGTCTGTCGTTAAAAATCTCCTCTATATTAAAAGACTGGCATTTCCCCGGAGCATGCCAGGTATTTTTTGACAAAGATACTTCGGATTTTGTAATTGATGGAAAACCTCGCGGTAGCCGGGGAAAGGGGCTACGAGCAATTACCCATGCGGCAGTCAGTGTCGGACTACTTGAGTTTTGCCAAGAAAATGGGCTATCGCATCCGGGATTCCTAGTTCTGGATTCCCCTCTACTGGCTTACTACAAACCAGAAGGTGAAGATGATGTAGCTTTGCAAGGTACTGACTTGAAAGAGAAATTCTATGATTATCTTGTGAAGCACCATAATGAAGATAGTCAGATCCTTATTATAGAAAATCCGCATCCACCGCAAAGCATGAATAAACAGATTACTATGACGGTATTCACTGGTAATCCTAGGGTTGGCCGTTTCGGATTGCTTTGATTAGGAGGATGGTTTGAATGGAAACACAATGCACAATGTCGTGCAGTTGTTGCTGCGCACAATGGTCGTTTATGGACGAAGTTATCACTTCAGTCAAAAGAATTTTAAGTAGCTAAGCTGCGCGTTGGATAGGTAATGAAATGACACAAACAGATATTATAGCGACCGTGGCATGTGCCATATCAGAGGGCGCCGCGCTATTTTCAGGAATAACATTATGTCAATCAGCAAAAGCAAACCGCAGAGCAAATCAGGTATCAGAGCGAGGCTTGCGTATTGATTTAGTTGATTGTCGTATGAATATACGGAATGCGTTCACGTTAATTATGGATGAGTTCGAGGCGCAGAGATACGGGCCAGCAGATAACTATATTATTCAGGCAAAAATCACCTTCCGTGAGGTAATGACTCCAACTTATTGATAGTGTTTTATGTTCAGATAATGCCCGATGAC
>OLQM01001686.1_pt1 | contig 23927 bp, 15 predicted proteins | sample 1673161 | NCBI WGS metagenome assembly OLQM01 (sample SAMEA3136761, study PRJEB25190) | human gut metagenome | reverse complement strand
CTCGGATTCATATATGTATAAGAACCGAGAACGTATAAACGATCATTCAGTTTTGCCCGCCCTTCGATTTCCAAGCCTTGAGAAGTCACTTCGCCGATGGAAGTAAAATAGTCGGTTTGAGGAACAGGGACATGGATATTCTGACGACGCAGGTCAAAGGCGGAAGCGGTGACTTGTACGGCAGGATTGGGTGTATAACGTATGCCAAGTTCCCATTCCTGTCCTGTTGTTGGTTTAAGCATATTCTTATCTTTGTCGAAGTTCATGGCAGGTAAGAAGGAATTATGCCAGTGGAAATAAGGGGTCCATTTAGTGTTTATTTCATAGATCAAGCCGGCTTGTCCGGTCCAAGCACTTTGTTCAAATTCTTGTTCATCACGGTCGCTGTGTTGTTCATAAAATCCTTTACGGATACCGGTGGAAAAGGTAAGGTGATTTTTTTTCAGTGTATGCATGGCATAAATACCTTTTTCGTGACTCCAGTAACGAAGATCATCCATTGGAATAATCATATCGGGGTCATCTGGAACAGGTTTGCCTGCTACATAATTTTGCAAATCAGATTTTTTCCAAGCGTTTAGCATGCGCATGGATTGCTTGTCAAATGTTTTTTCATACCGCATATCAAAGCCGAACAAGGTGTTACGGGAGTAATTTTCTTTCTCTTTGTGAATTTGGACATATTGATCAATGCCATAAGAATGAGCTTGACTTTCTATCATAGCTCCCCAGCGGTTTAAAGTGCTTTCCGCCGGATTGTAGACACCGGAAGTCTGGTGCGAAATAATTTCAGATTTGCGGTAATTGGCTATTTGATGGAATGTAGTGTTCTTGTTTATTTTATGTTCCAGTTCGTAGCCGATACCATTTTGTGTCAGATTATATTTATCCCAATCGGAAATACCTATAAAAAATCGGTCAGGAAGAATCTTGTAAAGAGGGTCTGTTTCTAAACGTGTGCGAGGCAGATAAGCATTACCCGTTATTTTGTCTTTTTGGTAAAAAGGAAGGACGGATAATTTGGTGTTTGTCCATTCTTTCGTAAAAGAAGGAGCAATATAAAATCTGTCTTGTTTGGTATGATCATAAAATAAGTTTTGTGTTTTCCATAAAGCAGTCAGTCGTCCATATAAAGTCCCGGTGTCATCGGTACGGTTGATATCCAAAGCGGTCATCTTTTCGTTACGGTTTCCGAAACGGATTTGAGCTTCTCCAAAGTTTTCATTCTTGGGATGTTTGGTTTGTAAATTGATGGTGCCGCTGACAGAGCCGCTTCCATATAAAACGGAGGCCGGGCCGCGCAAAATTTCAACCTGTTCTATTCCATACAGTTCCGGACTGACGAGATTGTCTGTGGTTCCGAAAGTTTTCATACCGTTGACAACGATATTGTTGTGGGAAACGTCAAAACCACGGATACTGCTAAAGTTATAAAGTGCATCATATCCTCTCGGAGCCACTGTAATTCCGGCATTATACTCCAAGGCATCTGTTAAGTTGTAAACACCCAGACGATCCATTTCGTCAGAGTTTATGATGGTGACAGAAGCGGGGATTTCTTTTATATCAGTAGCAATTTTTGTCCCCACGATAGAGGTGTTGCTTAGTTTGTGTGCATATACATGGAATACGGGCAGTGTATGCACTTTGTTTACGGTCTCTGGTGAGTTTGCATAAGCACAGATGCCTCCGCTTAATGTAATAGATACTAATATAGAAAGTAAAAGTTTTTTCTTGAAACCTGTCATAATAAATACCTCCAAAATTAAATAATAATGATTATCATTATCTTAAACTTGAATAGAGAATACCATATTTAATAAATAAAATGCAAGAGAAATTTACAATTAAAAAGTAAGAATATAAAAACTGCACTTCTAAAAGCTTGTTATGACAATTAGAAGTGCAGTTTTTTACGATAAAATATATAATTTTTGTTTATTCTTTCATAACCGTACCGTCGGCAAGGGTTATGGTGTAGCCGTTGTAATTGATTTTGCCGAGATTGTAAAGGCTTGTGAGTCCCGTATCTCCCGTGAGATTCCAGGTCGAGCCTGCAGCAATGAATACATCGGCGTTTGTTTTGTAAGGCGTTCCGTTTTCTGCATTGGGAACGATCTTGATGGCGCCCGTGTAGGTGGAATTGTTTCTGAGGTTCAGGTTGATATTGGAAATAGAGTCAACGATGATATCGCCGCTTAAGGTCTGGTTATCACAGATGAGTTCGAGATGACCGCCGTTGCTTCCCGGAGTTCCCCATCCGTCGGCTCCGTCATTTCCGGTTATCGTGATGAGAGGGGCTTTCAGATCGTCTTTTACAAGTGTGGTTTCACTCAGATGAATTTTTCCGTGGGTGGCAGTGACATAGAACATATCTCCCTTTTGGGAAACCAAGGTACTGTTCTTTGCGTCAATGTACTGGATGCCCATCGTGCCGATGTCATCTTCTTTTGAGAAGAGAACGATATTATGGGGTGTCATATCGGAAATTTCATTTCCCTGCAATGTAGAATTGACGAGGGTGATTGTGTTATTTCCTTTCAGTACAGCCGCTTTTGTCCGGTCGGCAATGACTTTTGTGTCGGTAATGGTAACATCGCCTTTGGAGTAAATGCCGTGGGAGCGGAGACCTGTCGTAGAGAAGGTTCCGTTTTCGGCGATGAAGATACCGCCGCCGTCACGGACAGCAATGGCGGGCGAGAATTCGCCTGATGTGGAAACTTCTGTATTTACTGTTTTCATCATGGCTTTCATGGAAATAGAAACGCCTGCCGCGTGATTTCCTGCGGTACGAACTTTGGAGTCTGTCAGATTGATGTAGGTGCTCTTTGCATATCCGTAAGCACCGGATGCACCTGTGCCTTCAGAAGAAATATCTGCTCCTGTGAGGCTTGCTCTGCCGCCGTGGGTGGCAAGGAGAGCCGCATTGAGACCGTATAATTCGGAGCTTTCTGCCTGTGTGGAGTCTCCGCTTTTTGTGATTTTTGCATTTTTGGCGGTAATGTATGCCATGGGAACACGGAGTGCGTTTTCATCTTCCTTGGAAGAAGCATATGTTCCGTCATCATAAGCACCGTCCGTATCAAGCTCTGCGGCTGCCGTTCCTTGTTCGACTACCGTTTTCTTTACTTCCGGAGCTTTTTCTTCTTCGGGAGCGGTTTCCGTTTCAGGGAGCGGAGCAGGTTCGAGCACATTGACCGGTTCGGTCACTTTTGGGGCAGGTGCTTCAGGAGACAGGTTCTTAAATGTACCTGCTTCGACAGAGGCCTGAACATCGGCAACAGTCAGGTCAAGACCGCGGAGAAGCGCATCGGTGTAATTGACTTCTTTTGCCGTGCTTTCATCCGGTGAAACCGTTTCGGATTTTACGGGGCCTTCGTTCTTTTCTTTTTCAAGTTCTTTCATTTTTTCTACAGCCGCTCTGTACGGATCGAGAGGCGTATCGCCTGCCGGAGGTGCGGCAAAAGACGGTACGAAACCTGATAAAACCATGGCACAGAGAAAAGCTGTCATTTTTGTGTGTTTCATAGAGACCTCACTTTTATTTTAATAAATGCTATCGGACTTATTAACAACATTATTTTACAACATAAACATGGAATTGTCATTTATGGAGCCTGGCAGACGTTTTTATTTTGAATTGTCTGTTTAAAAATAAAAGAGAGGAAAATATATTTTCTGCGAACTTATAAAAAAGTTGTTTTTTGTTTTGATTTCCATTCAAATTTATGAGTTTGCTATAATAAAAGAAAATGAGAAACGAGGTAGATTATGTTTACGATAGGTTGTCATTTATCGGTATCAAAAGGGTATCTCCATATGGCAAAGGAAGCTACGTCCATAGGAGCAAATACATTCCAGTTTTTTCCGAGAAATCCGAGAGGCGGTGCATCGAAACCTCTGGCGCCTGAAGATGTGGAGGCACTTTCGGTCTGGATGAAAGAGCATCGTTTCGGAAAAATACTTTGTCACGGTGCTTATACGATGAACGGAGCGTCTTTGAAAGAAGAGGTCCGTAATTTTGCACGGCAGGCGATACAGGAAGATTTGGTTAAAGTGTCCCAATTGCCGGATTGCTTATATAATTTCCACCCCGGAACGCATTTGAAACAGGGAGCGGAAAAAGCGATTCCTCTTATTGCGGATATGGTGAATTTTGCGATGGACTATGAGGATTTGAATACGACGGTCCTTCTCGAAACGATGGCGGGAAAAGGAACAGAAGTGGGCCGCTCTTTTGAAGAGCTGGCGGATATTATAGAGAGGGTGGAGAGGAAAGACCGCATCGGCGTTTGCCTTGACACCTGTCATATCTATGACGGCGGTTATGATATTGTCAATGATTTGGACGGCGTTCTCGCCGAATTTGACAAAGTCATCGGACTGGAACGCCTTAAGGCGATCCATTTGAATGATGATAAAAATCCGATGGGCAGTCAGAAGGACAGGCATGAAAAAATAGGAAAAGGAACGATCGGGCTGGAAGCTTTTGAACGCATTATCAATCATCCGTCGCTGCGGGATCTTCCTTTTTATCTGGAAACACCTAATGATTTGGCAGGGTATAAAGAAGAAATAGAAATATTGAAGGCGCTCAGAAAGGAGTAACCGTATGGGAAAACTGCAAAATATATGGGAACGGGTCCGGCGGCAAAGTGCGGCAGGCGTATCCCGATTCCGCAGTGCGGCGGTCTTGGCAGGTATATTCTTTTTACTTGTTACGGGTCGTGTGACAGTCATGTCGTCATCAGGAAATATTTCGATGGAGGAATTATTTTCCGAAAACATTTTGTATATGATGACTGCTTTGGTGACGACTCTTCTTTTTTCCGTGCTTTGGCGGATAGGGCTGGAGCGGAAAGATAAAGTAAAAAATGTTTATGAGCTCGTGAATATACCGGTGCTTGCAGGTTCGTATTTCCTCTGGCAGATGATGCCCATGACTTCTTATTTCGTCATGTATCTGGGCGGCGTGATTTTTTGCCTGCCCTGCCTTTCCGTATATATTTTGTGGACCAAGGAAACAAAAGGTCTTTTTCCCCACATATTCGGTTCGTTTTGGAAAGCTTCGGGCATCGGTCTTTTGACATTTTTGCTCGGCGGTATCTGCCTTTTATCCGTAGATAACCTTCTCTTACACGTCTTTTGGGGCTGGTGGTATGTGCTGTTTTCATTTTCCTCCGTTTTGTCGCTGCTTTTATTTCTGTCTTATCTGCCGCAGACGGGAGAAGAAAAACGGTCACCCATGCTTTTCTTCCTGCTCCAACGGATTTTTATGCCCGTGTATATTGCTATTTTAGGAATTTTATATATCTACATCGGAAAAATCATAGTCGCAGGAACGATGCCGGTGGGAAAAATGAACTGGTATGCTTCTTTTGCCGTGGCGGTATACTGCCTCTTTTATTTCTGCCTTCATGAAGAGGAGAATAAGAGAAGCCGTCTGTTTTTGTGTTTCGGGGCACTGGTCTTATTTCCCGTTATGATTGTCCAGGCGTGGGGGATTTATATCCGCTTTGATGCTTACGGACTTACGACCGCCAGGTATGCCTCTATGGTCTGTAATTTTTTCGGTTTTCTTACGGTTTTGTCGGCACTGCTCAGAAAACGGGCAAGACTTTTATTCCTCATTGCCGGCGTTTTCGGGGTTATTTGCAGCCTGACGCCTTTGAATATCATTGACGTGCCTGCCAAAGACCAGTGGACACGTTTGAATAAAGTGATTTCCGCCTGTGATATGCGCAAGGAAAATAAGATTATCATGGCAGAACAAATGACAAAGGAAGATAAAGAAAGTTTGCGGAGTGCCTATTGGTATTTAGCGTATGATCCGGGGCGGTGGAAATATCCTGTCGTGGAAATGATGAAAAAAGATGAAGATTTGCGCTCATTTTTGAATATCTACAGAGAAGACAGCCATATCGATCTGTTTAACAGATGGGAAACAATTCCCATTGACGGTTATAAGAACGTGTATATATTTGACGTGACAGCGGACGAAACGGAGGGCGAAGAAGTTGTCCGCATTATAACAGTGGACGGTGAAAAAGAAATTCCGCTTGCGCCTTACAGACGGCAGATAGAGGGAAAAACAGAGGAGACAGGAAATGACAAATCTCTGTTGATTTACAACATCAATGAAAACCGGAAAATATACTTCGAAAATATACGGATACCGAAAGAAAAAAATAACGGAGAGTATTATTTACACGGCTATTTGCTGGAAAAATAAAGAGAGGAGCTTTCCATGAAATTTATTCATACCGCCGACTGGCATCTGGGCAAGCTGTTCTATGGAGAATACTTGACAGAAAACCAGGAGTGGATTTTAAAAAACCGCTTTCTTCCGGTTTTGGATGAAGAAAAGCCGGATGCGGTCATTTTGGCAGGCGATGTGTATGACCGTTCCGTGCCGCCTGCAGAAGCGGTGATGCTTTTTGATGAAATGATTTCTGAGATTGTGGGGAAACGTCATTTGCCTTTCCTTGTTATCAGCGGAAATCATGACAGTGCGGAGCGTATTTCCTTTGCCGGCTCCATTCTCAAAAATTCGGGACTTTATATATACGGTGACCTGAAACGGACAGAGCCGGTCATTTTGAAAGACGAGTATGGAGAAGTGGCATTTGTACCGCTCCCCTATGCGGAACCGGGAAAAGTGAGGGAAGCGTTGGGTGTCGATGTGCATACCCATGAAGAGGCGGAGCTTGCACTGTCCCGTTTTCTTCTGGAAAAAATCCCGCATGTCCAAAGAAAAATAGCTATTGCCCATGAATTTGTGGCGGGCGGAAAAGAAAGTGACTCGGAGAGACCGCTTTCCATCGGCGGAACGGATCAAATTCACGGCTACGTATTTGACGGCTATGACTATACCGCACTCGGTCATTTGCACGGACCGCAGAAAGCCGGCGGAAGTGACAAGATACGTTACAGCGGAAGTCTTTTAAAGTATTCTTTCAGTGAAGCGACCCAGAAAAAAGGAGTCATTGTAGGAAATATAGACGGAAACGGAAATGTGGAAACGAAATTTGTTCCCATGAAACCGCTCCATGATGTACGTATCATCAGGGGGACTTTTGAGGAACTTATGAAAGCGGAGGATCCTTGCCCCGATGATTTCCTTATGGCGGAGCTTACGGATGAAAGACCGGTTATTGACGGTATGGCAAGACTCCGTACGAAATATCCGAATATGATGACCATCCGCTCTCTGCGGAAAATCAGTACGGACAGCGGAAACAGAAATTTCAATCTTGCAAAAAAAGTAGATGCGCTAGATATGTTCCGTGTTTTTTATAAAGAATTTCAAGAAAAGGAATGGACGGCTGAAGAGGAAACCTACATGAAAAAAATTTGGGAAGAGCTGCAAAAGGAGGACTTATGAGACCGGAAAGACTGACAATAAGTGCCTTCGGACCGTATCCGGGTGAAGAACGGTTGGATTTCAGCAAACTCGGCGGACATTCTCTCTTTCTCATATGCGGACCTACGGGAGCAGGGAAGTCCACGATTTTAGATGCGATTTGCTACGGACTTTACGGCAAGACAAGCGGCTCTGTCCGCTCCGGAGAAGCCATGCGGAGCAATTATGTGGGACTTGACAGGGAAACCTATGTGGAATTTGATTTTGCCTCGGGAAATAAACATTACCGCGTCCACAGAATGCCTACCCAGCTTTTGGAAAGACAGAAAGGGGATAAAAGCAAGCCTGTCGAGAAAAAATCGAAAGCCGAGCTTTATGAAATTGATGAAAACGGCAAAGAACTGCGTATGATCACCGCCAAAGGGGTCGATCAGGAAGTGGAAAAAATTCTTGGCGTGGGAGCGGAACAGTTCCGGCAGATTATTCTTTTGCCCCAAGGCGATTTCCGTAAACTTTTGCTCGCCGATTCCTCAGACCGCCAGCGGATTATGCAGCAGCTTTTCCGGACAAAGACGTACCTTGCTTTCGAGAAAAAATTACAGGACGAAACGAAAAAGCTGGAGAATGATTATGAGCAGGGAAAACGGACAAGAGAAACGCTCCTCGAAACCTGTCATGTGACTTCGGAAGAAGAATTATATGAAAAGGCAGAAGGGAATAAAAAACAGCTGGCGGAAAAAGAAAAAGTGATGCAACGCTTATCGGAAAAGCAGGAAAGCTTTCAGAAGAAATACGATGAGGCGCACATGATTTTCAGTGCTTTTGAACGTTTGGAAAAGGCAGCGGCACGGCTTAAGGAACTGGACGGCGAAAAAGAGAAAGTAGCGGAATGCCGTCATAAAGTAAAAATGATTAAAGCCTCCCAGCTGGTGACGGAAGAATGGGCAGAAGCGGAAAGCACAAGAAAACAGTGGAAGCAGACGGAGTCGTCATTGCAGTCCGTTATGAAAGGGTTGCCGCAAAAGGAAAAAGCAAAGGAAGACGCCGCAAAAGAACGGGACGCATTAAAAAAACAGGAGCCGGAGCAAAAGAAAAGACTGGAAACCAAGGGGAAATTGGAGCAATACAGAGGTCCGGCGGCTTCTTACGGTGCGGCGGTGAGTGATGCGGACAAGTACAAAAAAATCTATGAAGACGTTGTAAAAACAGAATCGGAGCTGCAAAAAAAAGCGGAAATTTCAGAAAAAAAGGCGGAGCAGGAACGAAAAAACTGGCTTTGCCGGAATGAAATATTTCTTCACGGACAGGCATTTGTGCTGGCAGAACAACTGGAAACCGGAAAGCCCTGTTCCGTTTGCGGAGCGACCGAGCATCCTCATCCCGCAACGGCAGGGGCGGACCGCGTGACCGAAGAAGATGTGCGGTCAGCGGAAAAACTCATGCAAAAAGCGGAGACGGCAAGCAAAGAGGATAAGCAAAAGGCCGAGGAATACAGAGCAAAAAATGTGACAATCGCCAAAGAAAACCGGGATAAAGCGGTCACCGTTTTGGGGGAACTGGAAAAAAATCTCCCCCGGGAATACAGAAATTTGGAAATTCTGGAAAAGGAAATAGAAAAAATTTCCCGTGATACGGAAGCCTTCGACCGGGCTTTGGAATCGGCGGAAAAAAAGCATAAAGAGGCAGACTTGCTGTTTCAAAATGAAATCAAGCAGAAGGAAATTTTGGCAGAGCAGGAAAAACAGCTCCGCGTAAAGTCGGAAGAACAAATTGCACAACTGCGTATAAAAGTGGAACAGGCAGGTTTTGAAAGTCTGAATCAGTGTAATGATTACAGGAATGAGCAGAAAATGCTTGCCGGCTATGAAGACTCGCTCCGCCGTTATGATCAGGCGGTCCATGCAGAGCAGGAAAAAATCAAAGATGAAACGGCATTGACAAAAGATAAAGAAAAGCCGGATATGAAAACCTGGGAAGACGAGCGGTTGGCTCTTTTGGGAGAAATCAAGCGGGCAGCTACAGAAAAAGCGGCACAGGAAACGGAATGGAAACAGCAGAAAGAAACGCTTGAAAAACTGGAAGCATTGGCAAAGAAAGAAGCAGAAACAGGAAAGAAGTATCAGCTCGTTTCCCATTTATGGGACATTGCCAGAGGAAAAGATACAGGGATTAATCTGGAACGTTTCGTTTTAGGCGCACTTCTTGATGCGGTGACGGAAAAAGCAAATCTCCGCCTGACAGAAATGAGCAGCCGCCGTTATGAACTTCTCAGGAAAAGAGGAGAACGGGCAGACGCGAGAAAAACGGCGGGCCTCGATTTGGAAGTTTTTGATGCGAATACGGGAAGAGCAAGACCGGCGGCCACTCTCTCGGGAGGGGAAACATTTCTTGCCTCCCTCTCGCTGGCTTTGGGACTCGCCGATGTAGTCAGGGAGTATGCAGGCGGTATTCATCTCGATGCCATGTTTATTGATGAAGGTTTCGGCACTCTCGATTCGGAATCGCTCGACCTTGCCATGAAAACACTGCAACAGATGAAAGGGGAGAACCGTCTGGTCGGACTCATATCCCATGTAGGCGGACTGGAAGAACGGATACCTGCGAAATTGCGAGTGAAAAAGACACTGACCGGCAGCACCGCCGCTTTTGAAATCGGATAAGCACGATAAAAAAAGGAAGAGCCCTGTTACTGTGACAGGATTCTTCCTTTTTGCATGCTTTAATCATCCGGTTTGACCGGCTTATTTTTTCACGGCAATAGAGAAATAATTCTTTTTCCCTTTGCGGACAATGATAAATTTTCCGTTCGTGTTCGGGTGGGCGGAAATATTTGCTTCCGTATCCCTGATTTGCTCGCCGTTGACACGGATCGCACCGTTGGTGACATCTTCTCTGGCCTGGCGTTTTGATTTTTCTACGCCGGCTTCTACAAGAGCCTCTACGATATTGACAGGCGCAGCAGCGACATCGCCGCCCTTTGTATTTCTGAAAGCCCCTTCGATTTCCTCTCCCGTCAGTTCCTGGATATGACCGGAGAAAAGAGCCTCCGTGACTTTCACTGCCTGGGCAAGACCTTCTTCGCCGTGGACAAAGCGGGTGATTTCTTCTGCCAGACGCTTCTGTGCCGTTCTGTGCTCCGGATGCTCCTCCACTTCTTTTCCGAGTGCCTCGATTTCCTCTTTCGTGAGGAATGTGAAATATTTCAGATACTTCACCACATCGCGGTCGTCCTGATTGAACCAGAACTGGTAGAATTCATAAGGCGATGTCTTTTTCGGATCAAGCCATACCGCTCCGCCTGCGGTTTTTCCGAATTTTGTACCGTCCGCTTTCAGCATGAGCGGTATCGTCAATCCGAAAGCTTCCGGGTTTTCACAAGTTTTGCGGATCAGGTCAATTCCGTTCGTGATATTGCCCCACTGGTCGGCACCGCCGATTTGGAGCTGGATACCGTATTTCTCGTAAAGCATTTTATAGTCGATGGACTGGAGAATCTGGTAAGAAAATTCGGTAAAGGAAATCCCCGTTTCCAAACGGGACGCTACCACGTCTTTGGCAAGCATCGTATTGATATTGAAAAGTTTTCCGTAATCACGCAAAAAATCAAGAAGTGTCAGTTTGGAAAGCCAATCATAGTTATTGACAAAGGAAAAATTGCCGTCACCGCCGAAAAGTTTTTTCATCTGTGCTGTCAGGCAATCCGCATTGTGTTTCACCTGTTCTTCCGTCTGGAGAACACGCTCCGTTTTTCTTCCGCTCGGATCGCCGATAGAACCTGTGCCTCCGCCGATGAGAATCACGGGACGGTGACCTGCCAGCTGGAAACGTTTCAAAATCATGAAAGGAATCAGGTGGCCGATGTGCATGCTGTCCCCGGTCGGGTCAATGCCGCAGTAAAGAGAAATTTTCTTCTCGCCTACCAGCTTATACAAGCCCTCTTCATCAGTCTGCTGGTTAATGGCACCGCGCCATGCAAGTTCATCAATAATATTCATCAAACTCCGCCTTTCTTTTTTAAAAATATCCTATATATCATTTCGGATTTTCAGTTTCATTTATTTACAAATATAGCATAAATAAAAAGATAGGGACATAGCGAACATACTTTTCTCAGATTTATATAGCAGGAAAACAACTAGAAAGGCGGTCAACAAATATAGTGCATATGAAAAATAAAAGCTGATAAAAATGCGGAAGACTTTGAATTTAAAATAAATATATTGCAAACAGATAATGGGAGCTTTTTGTAATGACAGGGTACAAACATCATGATGTATAATAAAAATACAATTCCTTATTGACGGGCAGGTAATAAGGTTCTGTAAAAACTGTTTTTTGTGTCTGCTCATAATTTTTATTATCAGGAATATTTATCGTAAAGGATAACTGTAACATGCCAAAGGAAAAAGATTCGTGTGCACAAAGGAGAATCTCCGGAGCAGTGACGGTGATTATCCTTTTTGGAATCATCAGTATGCTGGGTGATGCTGTTTATGAAGCGGCGAGAAGTGCCAACAGTCAATATTTAAGCTTGTTGGGCATTAGCGCGGCGAAAGTCGGTTTAGTCTTTGGGATAGGGGAGTTTTTAGGGTATGCACTGAGGCTTTTTGCAGGGCTCATGTCAGATAAGAGCGGCTGGTACTGGCTCTTTATATTCGCCGGTTACGGCATGCTGCTCAGTGTTCCTCTGATAGGCTTTACCATGGAGTGGAGCATACTCGTCATTCTGATTCTTGTGGAACGGATTGGAAAAGCGTTACGCAATCCTGCCAAAGATACCATATTATCAGGAGTTGCAGGGAAAAATGTAGGAATCGGCTTTGCTTTTGGACTGCAAGAGGCGTTAGATCAGTTAGGTGCATTTTTAGGGCCGCTGATTTTTACGGGTATTTTTTATTTTACAGCTAAAAATGATGTTTACGAATATCAAACAGGCTATAAATTTTTGACTGTACCCTTTGTTCTTTTAATGTTGTTTTTGTATTTTGCTTATCGCAAAGTTTCTGCAGCCAAACTCCTGCCTTCACCGGAAAATCAAAATGACCGGAATGAAAAATTAGAGCCCCTGTTTTGGGTCTATACTGTATTTGCCTGCTTCTGTGCCGCCGGATTTGTTAATTTCAGCACCACAGGTTACCATTTGAAAGTAAATGTCATGATGTCTGATGGCATGATTACTATGCTTTATGCATTGGCAATGATGGCCGATGCTGTTACCGCACTTGCTGTAGGGAAGACATACGATTACCTAAAAACAAAAACAAAAAAGAAAACGGGCGGCCTTCTTATGCTTGCGGGAATTCCTCTTGTGACGATATTCCTGCCGCTGCTTACTTTAAGTCACTCTGTGACACTTATTACGATAGGAATGATTCTTTTCGGTGTAGTTATGGGAACACATGAAACCATTATGCGTTCAGCCATTGCGGATATAACACCCTACTACAAACGCGGGGCAGGTTACGGGATATTTAATGCTGCGTATGGCCTGTCTTTGTTTGCAGGGGCAACTCTGATGGGCTTCTTTTACGACAGACAATCGGTACAAATAATCATTGCATATACATTTGCAATGGAAATAGCATCTGCCGGTATTTATTTTTACATGAATAAGATAATCAAGGCGGGTAAATAAAATGGTACGGTTTCAGTAGCTGTACCATTTTTATTTGTTTCGGGTTTTCTATTATTTCTTTGTAAACAGAATCATTAGAACCATCGTCAATTCTCAGGACAGCCAAGAAAGGTAAAAAGATGTTAAAGGGGTTTATTTATTAATAATAAAAGAGTATAATAAAAAATAATTGGCATCAAAAGGTGTCCGGGGGTTTGTAGAGAGGGGCGTAAAAAATTGAATAAAATTTATAAGGTCATATTCAATAGTGCCAAAGGTCAGTATGAGGTTGTTTCTGAAATTGCGAGAAATTGCAGGAAATCATCGCAAAGTTCTTTTTCCGGGACCTCTTTTAGATTTTTGGGGATTACAGTTAGAAATATTCTGCTCGGATTGTTCCTGTTGGGAAGCAGTTGTGCAGCTGATGCAGCGACAGTGAATAACGGTGATAATCTTGCCGGGGGATCAAACATTACTGTCACCAAAGATGACACGACGAAAACCATTACCATCAGTGCCAGCGGACTGGCAAAGACAACAGAGCTGGATAGTGTAAAAAGTGACGTAGATAAAAACAAGAAAGACATCGGTGAAAATAAGACAGCTATCGGAACTATCAATACAACCATCGGCGGTCACAAGACGCAAATTCAGACAAATACAACCGGTATAGCAACAAACAAATCAGACATTGCGGCAAATAAGGCAAATGTTGAGAAAAACACAAAAGATATAGCAACAAACGCAGGGAACATAGCAACAAACAAGACAAATGTTGAGAAAAATGCAAATGCGATTACAGCCTTACAAGAGACCAACAAAGCTTTAGGTCTGGATAAGAATAAACCGGGCATAAAATATTTCCGTGCTAACTCTACTGGACTAGATGCCTTTGCTACAGGTGTTGACGCTATAGCTATCGGCAAAGACTCAAAAGCCTCTAAAGATAAAGCGATTTCCATAGGTTTACAGGCGGAAGCAAGTGCTGCCGGTGCGGTAGCTATCGGTGCGGAAACGCGTACGAAGAATCCCCGTGGCAAGGGGGCAGAAGCGGCTGCAGAAAATGCGGTAGCTATCGGAGCCGATTCGGAAGTGGTCAGCCAAGGAGAAAGCGGCATTGCCCTTGGACATGGCGCTATCACCGGTACCCGTCCGGGAATGCTTGATGACGGAACCCAAGTTAGTATTCTTGGTGGCGGGGTGAAGAGTATTTCTATCGGAAATAAAGCCAATGCCCGCGGCAATTCCTCTATTGCTCTCGGAGACGGAGCTGTAGTTATGAATGACCCGAACAACACAACCGGTACCCTGGTCGATGGCAGCATTGCTATCGGCAAAACGAGTAAAACCTCTTCCACAAATGCAATAGCTATTGGTGCTGGAGCTTCTGTAAAATATGGCAGTACAGGGGCAACGGCCATCGGGACCGGGGCGAACGCGGTCAGTGGAAATTCCTTTGCCGCAGGCAGCGGTGCGAGTGCTACCAATATAGACAGCTTGGCTATCGGTTCGGGAGCAAAGGCATCTGAAAGAGAATCTATTTCGATAGGTAAGGAGGCGGCAGCAGCGGGAGTATATGCGATTGCATTGGGTGGTGGAACGTCAGCGAATGCAGACAAGGTGATTTCTATCGGACATGGTGCAAAAGCAGATGCGGAGTATTCTGTTGTTATCGGAGATGAAGCGGGCATAGGCATGGTAGGGGACAAGAATCATGTCAATGGTACGCACATTGTTATCGGAAAAGAGGCCGGGCAGAATATCGATGGCGCGGAAAATATTTCCATGGGCAACAGTGCAGGGAGTAACGTGAAAGGCAATTATAATATAGCTATCGGCTCCGGTGCGGGCACCTATATTGGAGATAAGACCGCATCATCTGCACAAAACTCCTTAGCGGGATATAATGTTTCCCTCGGGTATCAGGCCAACTATTATACCGCATACACGTCTATCGCTTCAGCTACGGCACTGGGATCGAAAACAGTTGCAAATACACAGGGTACGGCTGTAGGTGCTGATGCGAAAGCAACAGGAAACGGATCGACCGCTCTGGGCTACACATCTTTGTCAGAGGGAGAAAAGTCTATGGCATTGGGTGAACAATCCAAAGCCAGTGGTGAAGGAAATGTGGCTATCGGTGGCGGTACTCTGGCAACAGCTTTAATGGCTCAAGGGAATGCCTACTTAACAGGAACGACGGCTAAACAAGTGGTTTCTGTGGGAAATGGGAACCTCATGAGCGACTATGGACGTCGCCGAATTGTCAATGTTGCTGACGGTTCTGCAGACCAGGATGCAGTCACAGTTTTACAATTAAAAACATTGAAAAATAATTTAGAATCGCAAATTAAGAATGCGCAGCCGGGGGGAAGCAGCAGCGGCAATGCTGTGACCTACTCCGGAACAAATAATGAATATGTAAATCTGCAGGACAAGAATGGTGAAGCCGTGCAGATCAAAAATATCAAAGACGATGCAGATGACAGAGATGCTGTCAATAAGGGGCAGCTGGACAAGGCGGTTGATACTGCAAAAGTTCATTACTACTCCATAAAGACCGATGACACCGGTACTACTAAAAATAATTACCATAATGATGGTGCTTCCGGCCCAGACTCCATGGCCATGGGAATCATTGCCAAGGCTACACAGGAACGAAGTGTTGCTGTCGGTAATCATGTAACCGCGGAAGGCACGGCGAGTATTGCCATAGGTGTAGGTTATAAAAATGATGATGGAAGCATCAGCGAAACAAAAGCCGAAACCGGATATACCTATAATACGGCTATCGGTGCAGGTGCCCAGTCAGCAGGAAATGATTCTCTTGCCATCGGCACCAGAGCGGCGACAAAGCAGCAAAATGGCGCTGATCCCAACAGCAGTAAGGAATCCGTTGCTATCGGCTATCAGGCGGAAACGTCGAATATCCGTGGTGTGGCACTGGGTGCGGAGGCCAAGAGTGTAGGAAAAGGCTCCAATGCCATTGGTGACCGTGCTCAAGCATCAGGTACTGATTCCATTGCCCTTGGAACAAATGCAGTAGATTTAAATTCAAACAACTCTATTGCGATGGGAACCGGGGCAACGGTAACAAAAGGGAGTAGTGCGTCTGTAATCGGCAACGGAGCTAATGCATCAAATGCAGTGAATGCCAATATATTAGGTACAGGAAACGCTATTACCAACGGGAAAGAGGATAATAATCTAAAGGACACCAGCCTTATCGGCAATAGCAACAATATCACGCGGAATGATGCGCAGTATGTGACCAATGTGATTGTTAGCGGCAATAGCAATACGGTACAGGGAGTCACGGATCCTGATGCCGAAACTGATGCTAAGTATCTGGATAAAATCAGTATCACCGGTACAAAAAACAAGGTAATTCTCGAAGATAATACCCTTCCTGTTGAAGACGTGACCATTATGGGTAACGATAACACAGTGAAAGGTGCGCCGTATGATCCAACGGGAATTCCAAATTTGTCTCATATCCAAATTTTGGGCTCCGGCGTAACTGCAACGGTAGGAAATTCCGTTTACCTGGGTACAGGATCAGCGGCAGCATACAAAGCTACTGCACAAACGGCTGGAGCAGACTCATACAAAGATTCCTATGCAGTTGCCACTAAGGCAGCCGGCGTTGTGACTATTGGCAGTAAAGGGGCAGAACGGCGCTTGCAGAATATGGCAGCCGGTCTTGTTGCCAAGGAGAGTACCGATGCCGTCAACGGTAGCCAGCTGTATTACCGCACTCTTCCTCTCCGTTTCGGCGGAGATAACTCCAAAGTCGGTGCTACGACAGATCAAGACGTTAATATGCTGAAACGCCGGTTTGATGAAGCGATGAGGATTTTGGGCGGTGCTGACGGGAAGAACCTCAGTGATAACAATATCGGTGTAGTAGCCGATAAAGATAAAAATGAGATAAACGTAAAACTTGCGAAAGATGTAAAAGGGCTGAACAGTGTAGAGGCCACCACAGTCAATAGCACTACTGTTAATGCAACGACAGTAAAAACCGGAGATACGGTAATTACCACTGACGGACTGACTATTAATAATGGTCCTTCTATCACAAAGACAGGAGGCATAAATGCTAATAACACGGTCATTACCAATGTGAAAGCAGGGAAAAATGATACCGATGCAGTAAATGTAAGCCAGTTAAAACAAGCAGTGCAGGCATCGGCTACCAAAATAGAGGCCGGAAAAAATGTCACAGTGACGAGCATGAACAATGAAGGCAAAGGACCTACAACTTATACTATTAATGCCGATCTCAGTTCCGTGGCAACTGCTTTGGGCGGAAAGTCCAAAGTAGATGAGAAAACCGGGAAAGTAGAAGCCGACCTGACAATCAATGAAAAAACCTATACCAATGTAGAAGATGCTATCAATGCATCCAATACCACGGTTTCTTCGAAGAACGGCTCTGTCACAGTCACAAAGACATCCAATGACAACGGCTCCAACAATTTTGATTTGTCTGTGGATTACGGCACAATTGCTAAAAATACGACTATCAGCTATAAAGCCAATGGTATAAATGAAAAAACTGTCAGCTTGGACAAAGGTTTTGATTTTACCAATGGCGATAATACCACGGCTTCCGTAGGAGATAATGGCATAGTCAAATATGATCTCAATAAGGATATCAGCCTGGACAGTGTGAAGACCGGAGATACGGTAATTAACAATACGGGTCTTACCGTAGGAGGTAAAACCTATGTGACGAAGGATGGGATTGATGCTAATGATAAGAAAGTGGTCCATGTAGCAGACGGTGAAATTTCCGAAACATCGAAAGATGCGGTAAACGGCAGCCAGCTCCATGTCACCGATGTAAAGGTTGACAATAATACTAAAAACATCCAGACAAACACAGATAATATTAATAAAGGACTTAATTTTGCAGCTGATTCCGGAAATACCGCGAATGTTCAGCTCGGTGATACGGTATCCGTCAAGGGAGACGGAAAAAATGTATCTACCTCCATTGAGGGGAAAACTATCAAAGTGACAATGTCGGATACGCCTTCTTTTACCGAAGTGACTTCCAATGTCATCAATTCTAATACCGTTAAAAGTAAAACCATTGTAGCCGGAGATACGGTAACCATCAATAATAATGGCATTAATATGGGTGATACCAAGATTACCAACCTACACAGAGGAGAGATTACTATCAATTCTACCGATGCTGTGACCGGCAGTCAGCTCTATGAAACCGAAAACCGGATTTCCCAACTGGGCGGCCAGGTCAACCGAGTAGGAGCAAGTGCTGCCGCACTGGCAGGGCTCCATCCGCTGGATTTCGATCCTGATGACAAGTGGGATTTTGCAGCCGGCTACGGAAATTATAAGAGTGCCAATGCAGTTGCCGTCGGTGCATACTACCGTCCCAATGAAGATACCATGTTCAGCTTGGGAGGATCTTTTGGCGGCGGTGAAAACATGGTGAATGTAGGTGTTTCTTGGAAACTCGGCCAGAAGAATACTATTTCCCGTTCCCGTGTTTCGATAGCCAAGGATATGCTGGCCATGAAAAACCAGATTGAAGTGCTGACGAAAAAGCTGGAATCCTATGAAGCAGGAAAGCCTGCCGGTGCAGTGAGTGTATCTGCCGGTGCGATAACCTTCCCGGATGTGCCTGAAAATCATTGGGCTTATGCGTATGTGAAATCTTTGGCAGACAAAGGATATCTGCAGGGCTATCCGGATGGAGAATTCAAGGGGGACCGTGCGATGACCCGCTATGAATATGCGGCAATCATTTACCGGGCTTTACAAAACGGAGCACCTTCTGGCGGTACAATGGCTCGTTCTGTAGATGAGTTCGGACCTGAACTGGTTAAGGTACAAAATATTGACCGGTTCCGTGTAGATCGCATTTCCGGTAAGGATAACGACCGCAATAAGGTAGAACGTGTCCGCATCAATGATAAAGACAATGCAGCAGAAAATGATTATCGTGATGTCTATGGTTCACGTATAGCCAAATAGCGGTACGTTACGATAAAGAGAAGATAGAAACAGAAATATTAATAAAAGTCGGAGCTTGCAGAACATGTGCAAACTCCGGCTTTTTGCTGTCCTTCGGATTAATGTTTTACAGATTTTATGTGGAACGCTGACATTTCTCTTACATCATTTTGCTACAATCACAATATATCTATAGGAGGTGTAGCTGCATGAATAAAAAATGGAGATACCGGATAGCTTTGGGACTGGCTTTGTCCTGCTGTCTGGGCATCGGGGCTGTGCGGGCTGATGAGGTACAGATCAAATCGTATATTGTACATGCTGACTCGTACCAATTGCCATATATGGGCAGTGAAAAAACTTTTAATCACCATATCAACCCGGGATATGGTTCGGCTCTGGCTCTGAAAGGCATCAAAGCAGACGGGACACTCGAATTTTATGCCATTACCGATCGTGGTCCTAATGGTGATATCCCGGGATATAGAAAAAACGGGAAGAAAATGAGCGGCAAATTTTTTCCGGTGCCTGATTTCGCACCGTCCATCGGTGTCATCACCGTACGTCCCGGGCAGAACCGGGCTGATATTACAGCATCAATCCCGCTGAAAGTCAATGGCAGGGTAATTACAGGTAAACCTGTACCGGTCGGTATGACAGGTTCTACAAAGGAAATAGCACTCAGCTTTGATATGAAAGATCTGGGAACGGACGTAAACGGTCTGGACACAGAAGGACTGGCTGTTGATAAAGATGGTCATTTCTGGATTAGTGACGAATACGGGCCATTTATTGTAAAAGCCGATAAAAACGGCAATATACTGGAAAAATTTTCTCCCGGCGCAGGACTGCCGCATATACTTGCCAGCCGTGTTCCCAACCGGGGCAGTGAAGGGCTGACTATCGACGAAAACGGGCATATCTTTGCTCTTGTCCAGAGTCCGCTCAATGTTGATGGCAAAACAGCTAAAACGGCAAAATATACACGTATTATAGAACTGGATCCGGTAACAAAAGAAACCAAGATGTATGCGTATCCTATCGATACGGGCTATAAAAATACAGGTGCAGCCAAGCTTGGCGATATGACGTCTATCGGTCATGGGCAGTTCCTTATGATTGAACAGGGGAAACAGCACGGTGTCATGCAGAATCTTATTTATAAGATAGACCTGAATGAGGCTACTCCTGTAGCAGATAACGGAGATTTGGAATATGGCCGTTTGGAAGGAAAACTGACACCTGCGAAAAAAGAACTCGTCTTGGATCTGCGCGCCCACGGCTGGAATATTGAAAAGGCTGAAGGCCTGGTATTATTACCGGACCGCAGGACGATAGCCGTTGTCAACGACAATGATTTCGGTATGGACATCGATGTGCAGGATCCTAAAGTTCCGTCCGCCAACGTATCAGATTATACTTATGACAGCGATAAAAAAGTCATGATATACGATAAAGACAAAACAGTTCATAAAATAGCGTTCCGTCTTAAGAAAAATGCAGCATCTGAGCAGGAAAGCCAGATATGGTTCTTCACATTGCCAAAAGCATTGTAAAAAAACTGCAACAGCAGATAATCAAAAAAGCCATGAGGAAATATCACTATGGCTTTTTTATTTTGTGGGAAAATAAACCGTCGGACGGAAGACTATGAAAATCATATTGAATCATGCTGTGCCGCAGAAAATTCATTTAAATCGTTTTTGGGGGACTCGAATCATCCGGTATGTAAAAAGATTGACCGCCGATTCTTTATTCCTCTGCGGGAATTTGCTATACTTTAATTATGAATATTTTCGATATAGAGGTGGCCTATGCATTTTACGTTCAATCATAATAATTTCAATGTGCTGGACTTACAGAAAAGCATTTCTTTTTATGAAAAGGCGCTGGGACTTCATGTAGTCCGTGAGAAAAAAGCGGATGACGGTTCTTTTATACTCGTTTATCTCGGCGACGGGAAAACGGAGCATACTTTGGAACTTACCTGGCTGCGGGACAGAAAAGAACCGTATAATCTGGGAGAAAATGAGTTCCACCTTGCTTTTGTGACGGATGATTTTGAAAAAGCGCATGCAAAGCATAAGGAAATGGGTTGTATCTGCTATGAAAATCCTGCAATGGGCATTTATTTCATCAGCGATCCCGACAATTATTGGATTGAAATTATTCCGGAAAAATTATGATGAATCCTGTTTTTCAAAGAACGGCACGCCTGATCGGTGAAGAGGGACTGGCAGTTTTGGCAGAGAAACGGGTCGTTGTTTTCGGTACCGGCGGTGTCGGTTCTTATGCGGCAGAGGCACTGGCAAGAAGCGGCGTGGGTCATCTCATCTTTGTGGACAAAGATGTGGTGGATGTTTCCAACATCAACCGCCAGCTTGTAGCGGATTTTACTACTGTGGGACGGTATAAGGCGGAAGTGATGGCGGAGCGGGCCGTACGGGTGAATGAAAATTGTGATGCCCGTGCAGAAATAAAATATTACCGGCCGGAGAACAGTGCATGGTTGGAAGAGCTTCATGTAGATTTTGTGATTGATGCTGTTGACGATGTACCTGCGAAAATTGCCCTGGCCTGTGAGTGCAGCCGTCTCGGAATTCCCATGATTTCTTCTATGGGCACGGGAAACAGACTGCATCCGGAATGTCTTATGATTTCCGATATTTACAAAACTTCGGTATGCCCTCTGGCAAGAAAAATCAGAAAAGCTTTACGGGAAAAAGGAATTTCCCATATGCCCGTTGTATATTCAACGGAGATTCCCGTGAAAGTACACGGCGAGGGACATGCCCCCGGTTCAGTTTCTTTTGTTCCTCCCGTTTCGGGTATGATGATGGCCGGGTATGCAGTGAGAAATTTGTTAAAGGAGGGCGGATATGACAACGATTAGACATCCTGAGTGGATTACGCCTTCCGTCAACGGAGAGCCCCACTTCGGTTATGACCAGGAGTGGTATCCCCAGAAACGGCAGAAGCTGGCGGGGTGCGGGCCGACGGTAGGAGCGATGACGGTTGCCTATGTGCAAAGAAAACATAAGGGAATTTCTGTCGTCACGAGAGACGCGGCGGAAAAAATCATGCTCCGGATCTGGAAATATGCGACGCCCCGTATGCACGGACTGTATAAACCGAGGTGGTTGGGAGAGGGATTGAATGGTTATTTCCGCGATGAAAATCTTCCTTTCCGTGCAGAGGTGCTTTCCGTTTCTTCCGTGCGCCTTCTTGCACCCCCTCTTGACAAGGTGAAAGCTTTTATTGAAGAGGGAATCCGTGCTGATGCGCCTGTGGCATTTCTGAATCTCCACAGTGGCGGAGAGCCGATACCCTATCACTGGCACTGGATGCTTCTTGTGAGAATTGAAGAAAAGGACGGACGTATTCTCTGCACCCTTTGGGACGAAGGAAAAGAATATGTTTTTGATTTAAGGTCCTGGCTTTCAAAGACAAAATTCGGCGGCGGATTTGTACGGATTGTCGGTTTGTAAAAAAATAAAAAGTGTCTTTCTCGGGAGAGGCACTTTTTTTATGCATGCGATTCTGTATAATGAAATAGATAATTCATAAAATTAAGAAAATACGGAACAGAGAAATATGAAAAAATTCATCATCGGAAAAAGTGATGCTGGGAAAAGATTGGACCGTTTCATGGAAGAAGAGGCGGGCTGGCCGCGCAGTCTTTTAATGAAAGCGATACGGACAAAAAAACTGAAAGTGAACGGAAAGAAACAGGAAGCGGGATATCGCACGGAAGAAGGCGATGAAATCGTTTCTTATGTGCTTGAGCGGACGGGGGAAAGTGATTTTTCCGTCGTTTATGAAGACGACAATATCCTGATTGCCGATAAAAAAGCGGGCCTTCTTTGCATGGACAGTACAGGAAAAACAAAACGCACTTTGATTGACGAGGTGAATGCGTATCTGGCAGAAAAGCGGGAAAAGCCGGCTTATATGGTGCACCGTATCGATTTTCACACGAGCGGACTTATGGTGATTGCCAAGACGGAAGAAAGCAAGGAAATTCTTGACAGACTGATAAAAAACAGGGAGATTCACAAAACCTATCTTTGTGTCGTTTTGGGAATGATGGAACAAAAGTCAGGAACGCTGACCCATTATTTATTTAAAGATGCAAAGAAAAATAAGGTATTTTTATCGACGGTTCCCGTAAAAGGCGCAAAAACGGCGGTGATGTCCTACCGGGTGAAAGCAGAAAAAAACGGACTCTCTCTCGTGGAATGTGATTTGCTGACAGGGAGAACGCACCAGATACGAAGCCAGCTTGCTTCTATCGGACACCCTCTTCTCGGGGACGACAAGTACGGGAAAAAAGAAATCAACCGGCGGTACCGGGAAAAAGGACAACTTCTCTGTGCCTGTCGTTTATCTTTTGAGGTTAAGGAAAAGAGCATTTTGTCCTACCTGGACGGCCGCAGTTTTACGGTCCCGCAAGTATCTTTCAGAAATAAATATTTCTCCCGCCAATGATAAGATAAACTGTTTTTTGTATGAAAATTTCATAAAACAGATAAAAATTTGAAAATTTGTATTGGCAGAAAAGCGACTTTGCGTTATGATAATAAAAATATAAAGAGTAAACCAAAGAACACGGGCGGATAAAAAGGAGCGTTCCGAAGGAACAAAAGCAGGCCGTGTTCTTTATTGAAAAAATTATGGAGCAGAGGAAAATGGGAGAAAGAGATGCATTCAAATCCCGTCTGGGATTTCTTTTAGTTAGCGCAGGTTGTGCGATCGGTATAGGAAACGTATGGAAGTTTCCCTATATAACAGGTCAGTACGGCGGCGCTGTTTTTGTTTTATTTTATCTGGCTTTTCTTGTCCTCATGGGGATTCCTGTCATGACGATGGAGCTTGCTGTCGGGCGGAGAAGCCGCAAAAGTGCCGTGCTCGGCTATAAGAAACTGGAACCGGAAGGAAGTTCTTGGCATATCCACGGCTGGT
>OLQM01001644.1_pt1 | contig 24392 bp, 13 predicted proteins | sample 1673161 | NCBI WGS metagenome assembly OLQM01 (sample SAMEA3136761, study PRJEB25190) | human gut metagenome | reverse complement strand
TTTCAGCTTATGCAGTATTATGAGTTAAACACCTAACTGCTTAATAGACTGCATTCTTGCTGTATTATCATCAACCTTGCTTTTTCTTGCTGCGTTTACTTTATTAAAGATAATGCATCTACCTTTTCATTTGGTGTGAAAGGTAAGTTTATGAAAAATAAAGGATGGATGCCGGAAGATACGAAGAATTATTCTATTACAGCCAGTGAGGCTAACTGTTTGTCTAATTTCTTATACAAAGAACAACTGTCCAATAAGTTCCTAAATGGAAATCTTGCTTTTGGTCCAGCTGCTGATATAAACAAAATTCGTGCGTATATGAGTAATAGTGCAAATAGCAATGATATTGAGTATAATCCCTATACATCAAATTCTGCTGCAGATGCTTTCTTCTATGATGCCAATGAACGAGTATTGGCCGGATATGCGATGAATAAAATCCAATTGCAAAATTTGATGATTTTGGCAGGTGTACGTGTAGAGCAAACTCATGTAAAATATAAGGCTAATAAGATAGAACGTAGCTTTGACCCGAATTCTCCGATTTATGGGGGAGCTGATCCGGCAGATGAAGGATTTAATACATATACAAAAACTCCGATAGCTTCTTCTTTGGATTACACAAAGTTCCTTCCAAATGTGCAGTTTAAATATGATCTGACGGATAAAACAATTTTTCGATTGGCATGGACTACCGGATATTCTCGGCCTAATATCTCTGAATTGGTTCCGAAACAAGACGTATCACAGGATCTTGAACGTGTTACTATTGGTAACCCTGATTTGAAACCTGCGTATGCACATAATCTGGATTTGCTATTTGAGCAATATTTGTCTAATGTAGGTATTATTTCCGGTGGTGTGTTTTACAAGCATATTGACAAATTCCAATATTTGAGTGAGGGAACATTACATGATGCCAATAGCCAGTATAATGGATGGAAAGTTATCCAAAGTAAGAATGGTGATGCAGCCAAGGTCTATGGTGCTGAAATAACATTGAACACCAGTTTGACATTCCTGCCGGGATTTCTGAAAAACCTGATGTTTACAAGTAACTATACCTTTATTCATTCTAAAGCGGTAACAGATCAGGAACGTGGTTCTTTACGTTTACCGGGACAGGCTAAGCATACAGCAAACTTTGCGTTAGCTTATTCAACAAAGCGTTTTACTGTCCAGGCTGCTATGAATTATTGTGGTTCTTATATTCAAGCTCTCGGTTCGGATGCAGAGCGTGATATATGGCGAGATGGACGTTGGCAGATGGATGTGAACGGCTCTGTAAATATTGTAAAAGGGCTGACTTTCTGGGTGGAAGCAGTAAATGTTCTTAATAGTGAACAATTCTCTTATTTTGGAAACAAGAGTAGAGTTTATAATCTGCAGTATAGCGGTGCTAACGGACGTTGTGGCTTTACCTATAAATTCTAATTAATAAATCAGTCATGGATTATGCTTTATATGTATAGTCCATGACTTTATTTTTTTAATGCTATATATGAAAAGAATAATAATATATGTGTTATTTGCCGTATGTGCTGGTACATTGTTCGCTGATAACTTTGTGTTACCGGATAAAAAAATGCCACAGCATCCCCGGCTTTTGTTATTGCAGGAGGATGAAAGGCCATTAGTGCAATTTATTCAAGGTGATTCTATATGGAGTTTGTTTCAAGAGCGTACTTTACAGGCTTGTGAACGACTGCTTCCTATTGCTCCTTTAGAGAAAATAAAAATAGGACGTAGAATGTTAAATACTTCGCGTGAAGCTCTTTACCGGATATTTATGTTGTCTTATGCCTATCGTACTACCGGTGAATTGAAGTTTGCGGAACGAGCTGAAAAAGAAATGTTGTACATGGCCGGATATGATAATTGGAACCCTGAACATTTTTTGGATGTAGCGGAAATGACTATGGCTTTGTCTATTGGTTATGACTGGCTATATGAAGTTCTGAGCCCCAAGAACAGGGCAAAGATACGAAAAGCAATTTTAGATAAGGGTTTGAAACCTTCCATGGATAAACGTTACAATGGCTTTTTGGATAAGACAAATAATTGGAGTCAAGTATGTAATACGGCAATGGCCTATGGTGCAATAGCATTAATGGAGACAGATGAAAAATTGTGTCGGAAAATAATGGAACGTTCCATAGAAGAGATACGTAAACCTATGAGCAGTTATGGACCTGATGGGGCTTATCCTGAAGGATATGGTTATTGGCATTACGGGACAACTTATAATGTAATGTTGCTTGCTGCATTGGAAACTTTATATGGTAATGACTTTGGACTTTCTGCTATTCCTGGATTTATCAAAGGAGGAGAGTATATATTACATATGGTAGGTCCTTCTTGCTTACCGTTTAATTTTGGTGATTCTGGTAGTAGGATGCGGTTGAATACTTCTTTATTTTGGTTTGCGCGGAAAACCAAGAATCCTGCATTGTTAAGGAATGAGTGCAAATTGTTGCTGGAGATCCCTAATTATGATTATGAGCAATATTGTAGGATGCTACCTTCTATTTTTGTGTTGGGAAAAGACATAAACTTGGCTAATTTGCCTAAACCAAAAGTGGACATGTTCGCAGCTAAAAATGAAGCTCCTGTTTGCCTGATGAGAAGCTCATGGAAAGAAGATGCTATTTATGTCGGTATTAAAGGCGGTAAAGCTTCTGCTAACACTCATACGCATTTGGATGCAGGTTCATTTGTGATGGATGCTCAAGGGGTGAGATGGGCTGTTGATTTAGGGCCGCAAGAGTATAATTCGTTGGAGTCAAAAGGCATTGCTCTTTGGGATAACAGAGCCAATGGACAGCGCTGGAAAGTGTTTCGATACAATAATTTTGCCCATAATGTTTTTAGTATTAATGATGAAATGTTTAATACTGAAGGTCGGGGAGAGTTGATTAGTTGTAGCGATACTCCGGAACGTAAGGAAGCAATATTTGATTTGACAGCTTTGTATAATAAGGTTGATAAGGCGGAAAGGCATGTTGTGTTGAATGGAGAGTTGGAAGTTGTGATTGAGGACAGAATTAAAAACGGTTCTCAATCATCTCAATTAACATGGCGAATGCTAACTCCTGCTAATGTAGAACAAGTTGCAGGTGGATTTATACTCCGTAAGGAAGATAAAACTTTATTTGTTGAATTGCCAAAGGATGTTTTACCTTTTGCTGTTCCTGCAACTCCGGATACTGATTATGATGAACCTAATCCGAATATTACCATTATTGGTTATAAGGTAAATCTGATGCCTAATGTGAATCAGTCATTGGTGGTTAGGCTTAAACCGGAACAAGTCACTGATAAATCATTTATAAAAACTATTGCCGATAAGGTTGCCAACTGGCAGATTGTACATCAGCCGGAGGTTGTTCATCCTGATTTAGATTGGACAAATGCTGCTTGGTATAGAGGATTAGCGGCGTGGGCCTCTGTTACTGATAATGAGACTTATTTTGACTTTCTGAAACAGCAGGGTGAAAAGCATGACTGGCGGCCATATTACAGACTGCATCATCCAGACGATATATGTGTATCACAGACCTATATAGAATTGGCACGTAGATATGGAAATAATGAAATATTAAAACCAACCATTGCTCGGGCAGATTCTGTTATAAAATATCCGTCACAAGCTCCATTAATGAAAACTGATGAGCGTGGTAAGTTAGAGCGTTGGTCATGGGCTGATGCACTTTTTATGGCTCCTCCTGTATATGCAGCGCTTTCTAAAATGACGAAGGATCCTAAATATGTTACATTTATGCAAAAAGAGTTTGAGGAGTGTACAGATTCTCTGTATGATAGAAACGAACATTTATATTATCGTGACTGTTCAAAGAGGGTCTTGCGTGAGCCTAATGGTGCTAAACAATTTTGGGCACGTGGTAATGGATGGGTGCTAGCTGCTTTCCCTTTAATATTGGAGAATCTTCCTGAAGAATATTTAAAGCGTGACTATTATATTCGTTTATACAAGGAAATGGCTGCCCGCATACTACAAACGCAAGATGCGCAGGGATCTTGGCATGCCAGTTTGCTTGATGCTGGCACTTATCCTCAACCGGAAAATAGCGCCTCTGCTTTTGTTTGTTATGGCTTGGCTTGGGGAGTGCGTAATGGTATTTTAGATGCCAAAACTTATAAGGAACCGATAATACGGGCATGGAAGGCTCTCTGTTCTTACGTACATAAGGACGGTAAGGTTGGCTATATTCAGCCTGTTGGTAATGCACCTACCCGGGCCGGTTTTGATTCTACAGATGTATATGGGGTGGGAGCATTTTTGCTTGCAGCTTCTGAAATGTTTAAAATGCCTTAATTACATCAAGCTTATAGTCATGAGAAAATTCTTCTTATTTTTTTTATAATGTTTCTTGGTGTACATATGTATTGGTATTAGTCTCTGAGAAAGACCTTGCTCATCTGCATGTATGAGCAAGGTCTTATTGTTTTTAGCAGCTTTCATTTGTATTTCTCCCACTCTTTTTGTTCCTTTGCCCTTGTCAATTAAAGAAAAAAGAAGCAATGAGAACAGTGGTTTATATAGTGGCTTGCGTAGTGGTGTTGTCGGTCATCTCCTGTACGTCCCGGAATAGAAACGGAGAAGATGTGCAGATCTTGATGCGTGACAGTACGGTGGTAACAGCGCCCCAGCGCATGCAGGTTTCCGATACAAAAACGACTATTACATATAGAGGCAAGGAATACCGTTCTTCAGTTGTCCGCCGTCCGGACGAAAGCCTGCCTGTTGTGAAAAACGAACAAGGAGAGAGGTTTGTTGACAACAGCATTACCCTGCGTATCACTTGTGGTGGCAGGCAGGTTGTGGACAAGGTGTTTACGAAAGAAAGTTTTGCTTCGCTGGTTGATGCTAAATTTATGAAATATGCCATTCTGGAAGGGTTGGTTTATGACAAGACTACTCCGCAGGGCATCATCTACGCTGCCAGTATCTGCTATCCGCAGACCGACCTCTACGTGCCTCTCAGACTGACCGTTTCCGCCGATGGCAAAATCTCCATGGCGAAGGAGGAGTTGCTGGAAGATGTGTACGAAGAAGAGAACGGCTCCAATTGACGGTCCGACCGATTCCAGAATGATTCCAGAATTGTGAACTTTATTTGCGGACATGAAAATCCTGATTGTAGAAGATGAGCAGGAATTGCGGGAAACGATCCGCACTTCGCTCCTGAAAGAGAAGTTTGTCGTAGAAACGGCCGCCGATTATTTTTCGGCATTGGATAAGATAAACGATTACGACTACGACTGTGTTCTGCTGGACATTATGCTGCCCGGTGGAAGTGGACTGGATTTGTTGCGCGAGTTGAAGCGCCTGCACCGTACGGACAGCGTGCTCATTATTTCTGCCAAAGATTCGCTGGATGATAAGGTGGACGGTCTGGAGCTCGGCGCCGACGACTACCTGACGAAACCTTTCCATTTGGCAGAACTGAATGCCCGTATAAAGTCTTTGATCCGCCGCCGTCAGGCGCAAGGCGATGTGACGGTCACCGTAGGTAATCTGCTGCTCTATCCTGACAAACGGCAGGCGGAAGTAGGCGGTGTTCCTCTGCAACTCAACCGCAAGGAGTTCGACTTACTGTATTATTTTGTGGTGAATGTGAACCGGGTTATCAATAAAATGAGTCTTGCAGAGTCGGTGTGGGGAGATAATATCGATCAGGCCGATTCGCTGGATTTTATTTACTCGCAAGTGAAGAACCTGCGTAAGAAGTTGAAGCAGGCGGATGCTTCCGTTGAACTGAAAGCTGTCTATGGCTTTGGATATAAACTGTCCGAATTATGAAACTGGTATATTATACATATCGCAAAATCTCTTTATTGCTGTTCGTCTTGATGGCAGTGTGGGGCGTACTGTTTTATTATGCCATCATCGATGAGGTGGTGGACGAGACGGACGACACGCTGGAGAATTATGCCGGAATACTGATAGAACATGCGCTCCATGATCCTTCTATTCTTGAAACGGAAGGTTCGTTGATGTCTTTTTATAAATTTCTTCCTATCTCCGAGAAGGAAGGGCGGCATTATCAGGAGGTTTTCTATGATTCCACCGTCTATATCGAACTGGAGGATGAGGACGAACCGGTACGTGTGATGCGTACGGCTTTCCGCATGCCCGACGGACAGTTCTACGAACTCACGCTGATGATTTCTATCTTGGAACGGGACGATATGGTAGAGGCGATGCTTTGGTACTTGGGGGCTTTGTTCCTGCTTCTTCTGGTATGTACATCCGTCGGTATTCAGTTAATACTGAAAGGAGTGTTCCGCCCATTGCATAAACTGCTGGACTGGCTGCATTGTATCCAGCCCGGCAAGGAGGTTCCGGCATTGGAGAACCCTACGAAGATACGCGAGTTCCGCCAGTTGAGTGAAGCGGCGGTGGATATGGGTAACCGTAGCTACAAGGCTTATGAGGAGCAGAAAGAATTCATTGAAAATGCTTCGCATGAGTTGCAGACACCGCTGGCCATTGTACGTGGCAAAGTGGAACTGTTGGCAGAAAGCGATAACCTGTCCGAACAGCAGATGAAGGAACTGGACGAGATTTATTCCACGCTGGGACGCGCTGTGAAGCTGAACAAGTCCTTGTTGCTGCTTTCCCGTATAGAGAATGGGCAATATACGGAACTGGAAGATGTGTCGGTGGATGAAATCCTGGACAATCTTCTGCCTGATTTAATGGATATATACGAGCATAAGCAAGTGCGCTTGGTGCGCGAGAAAGGAGAGCAGCCCTTGGTGATTCGTTGCAACCATTCGCTGGCACAGATTCTTGTCTCCAATCTGGTGAAGAATGCCTTGCTTCACAACGAGGATGGGGGAGAGCTGCGGATACTCACCACTCCGGTGTCGTTAATGATCAAGAATACGGGCGGTGCACCGTTGGACGGTGAAAAACTGTTCCGCCGTTTTTATCATAGCATTGACGGAAAGAAGGATTCCACTGGACTGGGGCTTGCCATAGTCCGTTCCATTGCCCGGATTTCTTCATTGAGGCTTACTTACGAGTGGCAGGAAGGTATGCATTGCTTCTTGCTTGTTAAAGAAAATAAAAATAACCGTTAACGCTGATTATTCCCAAATCTTTCCAGTTTCCCTGTCGTTATTTGTAGTGTGAATGATACAAACAAACTTAGTAACATTAAAAAATAACGATTATGAAGAAAGTATTGTCTATTCTTGTGTTGGTTCTTGCAACCGTTCAAATGGCATTTGCCGGTGATGTGATTACACGCGATGCCAAGTAGCTGCCTTTGACTGCCCGTAATTTCATCAACCAGTATTTCACCAAACCGCAAATATCACATATCAAGATCGAGACCGGAATATTGGGATCAAAAAGCTATGAGGTGCTGTTGACCGACCGTACGGAGATTGACTTTGACAGCAACGGCAACTGGACTGACGTAGACTGCAAGAAAGCAGCCGTACCTGCGGCGCTGATTCCGGCATCTGTAAAAGAATATGTGAAAATGAATTTCCCACAGGAGATTATTACGAAGATTGAACGCGGACGTAGCGGAGTGGAAGTGGAGCTGGCCAATGACTACTCTTTGAAGTTCAACAAAAAAGGACAGTTTGTCAGTATGGACGATTGATTGCAATATCGGATGTATAACTTAAAATTAATGATATAGTATGAAGATAAAATTTCAAATGTTGGCGATGATGTTCATTGCTGCAATGGCTTTCAGCGCGTGTGATGATGATGATAAAAATGACAATATAACCGTTCCTGATGCAGTGTCGAAGGCTCTCAAGGATAAATATCCTGCTGCTACGGGCATTGAGTGGGAACGGAAAGGCAGTTATTTTGTAGCCGACTGTTGGATGAATGGTAGCGAAATGGATGTGTGGTACGACACTCAGGCCACATGGAAACTAACTGAAGTGGATACTTCCTGGGAGGGATTACCTGCTGCGGTGCAAACCGCTTTCAAGGGCGGGGAATATGCTGCGTGGAAACTGGAGGATATTGATATGCTTGAGTATCCGGAGCAACCTATACAGTATGTTATAGAAGTGGAGAATGGGAATCAGGAATATCAGCTGTTCTACGATCAGGACGGTAATGTATTGGATAAACGCGATGTCAGTGGCGATAAGGATGACACACACTGGCCGGTAAGTAAGCTTTGAAAAGTAATAATCTCAAGTTTATTGAATGATATTTCATTGAATACTTACAGACTGTAAGTTAAAAAAAGTGAACTGCACCCCAAAAGTTTTGTGTCTAACTTTCGGGGTGCAGTTCATTTGCGGGGACAGTTCCTTTTTGTCTGATAACTGTGCGGTTATTTAGGATTGGTCAATTCAATAATCACATAGGCTTATAATCCTTTGCCAGTCCTCCTTCGCTTGTCTCCTTGTAGAGTGACGGCAGATCATTCCCCGTTTCTTTCATGACCTCCACTACTTTGTCGAAGGACACGCGGTGCATGCCGTCGGTGAAAGAGGAGTAGAGATTGGCATCAAGGGCACGCGCGGCGGCATAGGCATTTCGTTCGATGCATGGAATCTGTACCAGTCCGCATACAGGGTCGCAGGTCATTCCCAGATGATGCTCCAAACCCATTTCCGCTGCATATTCTATTTGTGCGGGACTGCCGCCGAATAACTGGTTGGCTGCTGCTGAGGCCATAGCGCAAGCTACGCCCACCTCTCCCTGACATCCTACTTCCGCGCCCGAAATGGAAGCGTTGGTCTTTACTATGTTTCCTACCAATCCGGCTGTGGCGAGAGCACGCAGAATACGCGTATCGCTGAATTCACGACTTTTTGCCAGATGATAAAGTACTGCGGGCATCACACCGCATGAACCACAAGTGGGAGCGGTAACAATGACACCACCCGAAGCATTTTCTTCACTCACTGCCAAAGCATAGGCAAATACCAGTCCGCGGGATTGCAGGGACTGTTTGTAGCCGCTGGCACGTATATAATAGGTTGAGGCTTTGCGGCGCAGGTTCAGCGGGCCGGGCAATACGCCCTCCTGTTCCAATCCCCGTTTTACGGCGTCCTGCATGGTTTTCCACACTTCTTGCAGGTAATCCCATATATCGCTGTCCTCACATTCCTTAACGTATTCCCAATAACTCTTTCCTGTACGCTCGCACCATTGCAGAATCTCTGTCATGCTGTTCATGGAGTACACATCGGGAGTATTGACCGAGGATGCTCCGTCGTTTTCCTCTGCCAAAGCTCCTCCGCCGATGCTGAATACAGTCCATTGATCTGTTTCCTTCCCTTCTTTATCCACTGCGATGAATTTCATTCCGTTGGGGTGGAAAGGGAGGAAAATCTTAGGTTCCCAAATAATCTCTACCGGGGCTACAGGCTGCAGCACTTCGGTGATGGCAATGTTGGTCATGTGCCCTTTGCCGGTTGCAGCCAGACTTCCGTATAATGTCACTTTGAATGTCGCAGCTTCCGGATGCTTTTCCAAAAATATTTCGGCAGCTTTGCGAGGTCCCATTGTATGGCTGCTTGAAGGACCTGTACCAATGCGATAGAGTTCTTTGATTGACTTCATTTTGGTGAATGATTATTGGGTTATTGGATTATTAGTATCTTTATTTTTAGATTTTTATTTTTCGTTCTTGCTTCTCGTTCAACTTAGGTCTACAACCGTAATTCCTGCTCCGCCGAACTGTATATGTTCGTCGGCGAAATGGCTTATGCCCGGTACTGTCTGCAGATATTGGCGGATAAGTGTACGCAAGATACCCGTACCTGTCCCATGAAGGATGCGCACGCGGGACATTCCCACCAAAATGGCATCATCTATGAAATAGGTGACCGCCTGTAAGGCTTCATCACCACGCATGCCGCGTACGTCTATGTCTTGCTTGAAGTTCAGCTTCTTTTCGTACATACTGTCTTGGGTTTGCGAACTGATGTAAGTGCTTTTGGCAGAAACATTCGCTTGCTTGGGCTGTGCGTTTGTACGCTCCAGCCTGTCCAGCTTGACGGTGGTCTTGATACTGCCGAAAGCGACAGTGGCATTCTTGCCGTTTACCTCCATTACTTCACCCACCGAGGTCTGTCCTTTTATCCTGACATTGCTGCCGGGTACGATTGCAGCCAATCGTTCGGCCTCTTTTCGTGCCTGCTGTTCTGCCGATGCTTGGGCGGAGAGCATGTTTTCCTGACCTTTGTTGGCTTTCTTTTCCTTTTTCCGGTTTTGCTTTTCTTTCAGCTTTTCTATTTTGCGGGCAATCTTCTCTTCCTGCTCTTTTGCGGCAAGAGCCTCCATTGATTGGCGGAAATCGGCCAGTTCCTGACGTGCCTGACGGGTCTTTTCCTTTTCGGCTTGCGCCTCTTTAATGGTGCGAATGGTATTTTCGATACGGGCATTGGCTTCCTGCATCAGTTGCTCTGCTTCTTCTTTGGCTTTCCGCAAAATTTCTTTGCGGGATTTCTGCAGATCTTCTATCTCCGTCTGGTAGCGGGTAATGGTTTCTTCCATATGCTTTTCGCGTTGGCGGATGGTCTGGCGTTTGCCTTCCCAATATCGCTTGTCGCGCACAATGTCTTGCAGATATTTGTCGGCATTGATGTATTCGCTGCCGACAATCTCCGAAGCGTCGGCGATTACATCTTCGGGTAACCCGATTTTGCGGGCAATCTCTACGGCAAATGAACTGCCCGGATTACCTATCTGAAGTTGGAACAAAGCCTGCATCAGGTGGCGGTCGTATAGCATGGCGCCATTCACTACCCCTTCGTGGTCTTCGGCAAAATGTTTCAGATTCTGATAGTGTGTAGTAATAACGCCGAACGTCTGCTTTTGGTTGAAGCGTTTCAATACTGCTTCGGCTATTGCCCCGCCAATTTGAGGTTCGGTACCACCGCCGAACTCGTCAATGAGGATAAGGCTGCGTTCATTGCAGTTCTTCATCATTATCTTCATATTGGTCAGGTGCGAGGAGTAGGTGCTCAGGTCGTCTTCAATGGATTGTTCGTCACCGATGTCAATGAATATATTGCTGAATATACCGGCATGGCTACGTTCGTGCATCGGGATTAGCAAGCCGCACTGTAACATGTATTGCAGCAGTCCGACGGTTTTCAGACAGACGGATTTGCCACCGGCATTCGGTCCGGAGATGATGAGGATACGTTGCTTTTCGCTCAACTCTATATCCAGCGGCACTACTTTCTTTCCATGTTTGGCAAGAGAGAGTTGCAGCAACGGATGAACCGCCATTGTCCAGTCTAAAACCTGTTTGTTTTCGAAAGCAGGTTTCAATCCGGTGATTTGTTCGGAAAATAATGCTTTGGCACGTATGAAGTCTATCTCGGCAAGAAATTCGTATGACAGTAGGATGTCGGGGATAGAGGGGCGCAGCAGGTTGGAGAACTCCACTAAGATGCGGATAATTTCCCGTCGTTCGTCTCCTTCCAGTTCCCGGATGCGATTATTGGCTTCCACCACTTCCGCGGGTTCGATAAATACGGTTTTACCGCTGGCGGATTCATCATGTACAATTCCTTTTATTTTCCGTTTCAGGGCAGGCACTACCGGAATAACCAGTCGTCCGTCGCGCATTGTGGGCGCAACATCCTTGTCTACAATTCCTTCCGATTGTGCGTTGCGCAAAATGTTGTTCAGTGAGCGAGAGATGCTCCCCATTGTACTTGCCAGTTCGCGGCGGATACGCGCCAGCTCTGCGGATGCGTTGTCTTTTATTTTTCCATACGGAGAGAGGATACCGTTTATTTTTCCGATGAGTTGTGGGAACACAGTTATGTCTCCTGCCAGCCGTTTCAGACAAGGGTAGGGGGATGTTGTTTCTTCTTCCTCCCCTTCGCTCTTCTGCAGAAAACGTACAATATCGCGTATTGTCTCCAATGACCGGCGAAGGTCGAAAAGTTCCTGTTCATCCAAGTACATTCCCTCCACGCGTATCCGCTTCAGGGACGGGCGTACATCAAAAAAATATTGTGCCGGAAAATTATCTTCCTCCCGGAGTATGCGTACAAATTCAAAAACCTGGTCCAAACGCTCTTCCACTTCACTAAAGCGGTCGGAGAACGCCATGTCTGTCACTCGTTCTTCGCCAAGCGTGCTGAGACATTTTTCTTTCAGCAGTTGACGTATTTGGTCGAAACCTATCTTCTGTTCAAAGTTCTGTGGGTATATCATGGATGCAAAAATACAATTAATTCGTGAAAAAACAGGAAGTATGTTTGCAGAATTAAAAATGATTTGTACCTTTGCACCGCTTAAAAGAGAAGTACTTCTTGAAAAGGAAGTTTTGGAGAGGTGGCAGAGTGGTCGATTGCGGCGGTCTTGAAAACCGTTGTGCTGCGAGGCACCCGGGGTTCGAATCCCTGTCTCTCCGCGGTTAGCATTGATAATCAGTGTTTTAAGAGGAGTTTACCCGGCTTTACATCATGAATGTAAGGCCGGGGTTTCTTTTAATGATGTTAGTGTTTGAATGAGTCGTCTCTTTTTATATGCTCCCCCGATGTTATTTTATTATATGGCAAATAGTTCTATATAATTTTATTTGTTTACTTTTATTGTATTTAGAAAGTTTCATATAGCTTCAGTTACTTAGTTTTCAATAGAAGTAAATCACTTCTATTTTTCAGTTTTTCATTTGTTGTTACTCGTAAATTATATCTTTTGAGCTATATTAATTTAATATTAATCTGAGATTAATTTTATTTGGACTGCTTTTTTAAGGGTTTTCCGTTTCCTTTGTGTTCAAAAATCAAAGTATTTAATTCAAACCAATATTGATAGAATGAAAAGGAATATGACTTTAAAAAGTTTGCTGTTGGTTGTGTGTGCGTTGTCCGGAAATGTTTTTGGACAAAGCACATTGAGTAATGGCAAGTTGGTGTATAATTATCCATTTGCACCAAGTGAGGGTATTGTGAACCGAATGGAAAAGGAATATAGGTCGGAAGTGTGCTTGAATGGTTTCTGGGACTTTCAACCGGTTTCATTGCCGTCAACCTATGTGCAAGGAAAAGGAGTGGCTCCTGAATTATCTTTACCGGAAGAAAAACAATGGAGTGATATTAGGATAAAAATACCTTCACCTTGGAACATAAACGCTTTTGCGAATAGAAATCTTGAAGGGCCAGACCATCGTAACTACCCGTCTTATCCAAAGGAATGGGAACAAGTGAAGATGGCTTGGATGAGGAAAAAAGTTACTATACCTACCGAATGGACTGGACAACAGATAAAACTTTATTTTGAAGCAGTGGCCGGCGCAACGGAAGTTTATATTAATAAGGAGAAAGTTGGTGAGAACTTTGACCTCTTTCTGCCTTTTAGTATCGATATTACAGATAAAGTAAATGCAGGTGAAACAGTTGAAGTATTGGTAGGAGTGCGTAGCCAGTCCCTATTTGAGGATAATTCTACAATTGGACGCCGTATTGTACCGGCTGGCTCTATGTGGGGATATCACATTGCCGGTATTTGGCAGGATGTGTATCTGCTGGCCTTACCTAAGGTGCATGTGGAAGACATATTTGTGAAACCTCTAGTATCTAAAGGAATACTGGAATTGGAAGTGACTGTGCAAAATAATATGGCAAAAAAGGCTGATTTGCAGGTTCAGGGTGATATTAACGAATGGGTTAATTTAGCTGGAACAGATGTTAACTCTGCTCCGCTTCCGGTTTGGAAGTTAGGGAAAAAAGTATTGGAAGTGAAAGCTGTGAAAGTGTCTGTTCCGGCTAATGCTTCTACAAAAGTAGTACTACAAGTGCCTGTTTCAGATGAATTGAGATTTTGGACTCCGGAATGTCCTAATCTTTATGCACTGTTGCTGTCTCTAAAAGTGAAAAAACAAAATTTAGATGTAAAATATGAGCGTTTTGGTTGGCGTGAGTGGACATTGAACGGTACTGTTCAATGTTTGAATGGTAAACCGTATCAACTGAGAGGTGACTCTTGGCATTTTATGGGGATTCCGCAGATGACTCGTAGATATGCTTGGGCTTGGTTTACAGCTATTAAAGGTATGAATGGAAATGCGGTTCGTCCTCATGCACAAGTTTATCCCCGTTTTTACTTGGACGTTGCGGATGAAATGGGTATTTGTGTGTTGAATGAAACTGCTAACTGGGCTAGTGATGGCGGTCCGAAGTTGGATTCTGAACTTTTCTGGAAAGCTTCGAAAGAACATTTGACGCGTTTTGTTCTTAGAGATCGTAATCATGCTTCTGTTTTTGGATGGAGTATCAGTAATGAAAATAAACCGGTAATTTTGCATGTCTTCAACAGACCGGAGCTGATGACTCCTCAGAAAAAAGCTTGGGAGGAGTGGAGAAATATTGTGCGGTTGAATGATCCTACCCGCCCATGGGTTTCGTCGGATGGAGAGGATGATGGCGATGGTATATTGCCTGTCACTGTAGGGCATTATGGTGATATGAACTCAATGAAACGTTGGATTGAAATAGGTAAGCCTTGGGGAATTGGTGAACATAGTATGGCTTACTATGGTACACCGGAGCAGGTCGCAAAATATAACGGTGAAAGAGCTTATGAATCTCAGCTTGGACGTATGGAGGGATTGGCAAATGAGTGTTATCATTTGTTGGCCAATCAACGTTCTATGGATGCTTCTTACAGTACAGTGTTCAACATGGCATGGTATTCTTTGAAACCTTTGCCGCTGGGTAAAAAAGATTTGACTTCAAAACCGGATATCAGCCGGGATGGCGTTTTCTTTACAGAATATAAGGAGGGAGTACCAGGCGTACAACCGGAACGCGTAGGACCTTATTGTACTACATTCAATCCGGGATATGATCCTAATCTGCCCTTGTATGACCCATGGCCTATGTATGATGCTATGCGTGCTGCCAATGCACCAAAGCATCCTGCTTGGTCGTCATATGCTGAGATTGATAAAAAGCAGTATGAGGCTCCGGAAGCGTTTCCTTCTGAGAAGTATAAGGAAATTATTTTTATAGGAAGAAAGGATAGTAAATTGAAAGGTATAATGGATGCACAAGGGGTGAAGTTTTCTACTAAAATAACTGCTCCTGCACAAATGATTTATATTGTAGATGGTACTTATGATCTGCCTGCCGCAGAAAAGAAGAGCATGTTGGTCAATCTTGCTAAAGGAGCCGATGTTTGGATATGGGGACTGACCCCTGAAACGGTAAATGTGTATAATGAGATACTGCCCCTTTCTGTAACGTTGGATAATTTGAAGCGTTCATCTTTCCTGCCGGTTCAGAAATCATGGATACGTGGGTTGAATAATTCAGATTTCTATTTCTGTGAACTTCAGCGGGCGGATGCTTCGGAATATTCTTTGAAAGGGGCCTTGGTAGAGGAAGGAGAGGTCTTGTTGAATGCTTGTAAAACGGATTGGAGAGCCTGGAATAAACGTCCGGAAGAGATAAAGACAGCTGGTACCATACGAAGCGAATATGAATGTACAGCTGCCACTCCTGTATTCGTGAGATATCAAAATGGGGCTTCCTGTTTTTACATCAGTACACTGAAAGAATTTACGAACTCAGAAAAGGGGTACAATACATTAAGGGCAATCTTGAAAAATGCAGGCATTGACTGCCAAGAGATTGAAGTAAAATCGAACGAGCTTTTTTTCTTACGTGATAATCAACTGTTTTTTCCTGCTGCTGTGAGAGATAAACTGATAAAAACAACTATGGGGCGGACTTTGGACATTTATGTGTTTAGTCCTCGTCCTCTGAATGATTTGCTGATAGAGCCCAATATGCCTAAACTGACATTAGTTGTGAAAACTAAAAAATGCCAGCTTTCTATTAATGATGAAGTATATGCAGCTGCCGAGAAAAATAGATATGAAGTTACTTATAAGGAGCTACCTCTATTGCAGGGTTGGAATAAAATAAGTATTGCAATCGGAGAAAATGATAAGAATGAATTCAGTGGTAGTTTTAGGTGTGATAACAGAAATGAATTCCTTTCTTCATTGAAAGCGTCATTTGTAAATCCTGAAGCAAAATAGTAGGTAAATAGATTGAAATTTAGGTATAACTTCTAGATTATCTTAAAAACGCCTTCGCTTCACAGTGACTATACCTTTCCGCCGTTCGAAAGGTTTTCGGCGGAAAGGTATAGAGATAATCTATGTTCTGCCTTCCGGGCTGGGATTGGGCCGCACTATAAAATATTTTGTGTAAATGGAAAAATGGAGGTCCATCGTGCATTACGACATACCTCCTTATATTTAGGGACATTCAGTAAATAGCATAAGATTAGCCAACTAATTCATACTTAAAGTATTGCAAATTAGTTGGCTTTTTTGTATCTTTAGGTATTCCCCCGAAAATAAGGTTTGGCAGCCAAAACGGGGGAAATCCCCGGACTAAGATATGGCTAAGATACAAAATATTTCAGAGATTCACCCTACTTAGGGCTTTACAGAATTTGATATTCTGGAAAAATATCGCAAGAGTTTTAATGAGAGTGAGCTTGGCAGGCTTCATTCCGTTTTTCCGTTTGAGCGTATGGCAAAAGAAGCAGGTCTGTCGGAGCAGCGTCTGGGACGCAAGAACATTTTCAGTCCTTGTGCAAAGATCAGTCTTATGGTACTGAAGGCCTACACTGGCTTTTCCGACAGACAGCTGGTAGAACATCTTAACGGTAACATACACTATCAGATGTTCTGTGGAGTTATGATAGATCCATCCAACCCTATAACCAACTAAAAGATAGTCAGCGATATCCGTAACGAGATAGCCTCCCGTTTTGACATTGACGCTCTTCAGAAGGTCCTTGCCTTACATTGGAAGCCTTACCTTGAAAACCTTCACGTGTGTATGACTGATGCTACATGTTATGAAAGCCACATGCGTTTTCCTACAGACATGAAACTCCTTTGGGAAAGTATCGGATGGTTTTACAGGCATACCTGCCAGCATTGTAGGGATCTTGGCATAAGACGTCCGCGCAACAAATATACGGATGTTGCAAAATCCTATCTGTCTTACTGTAAGAAAAGAAAAAGGAAAGCTTCAAGGACAAGGATGCTCAAGCGCCGTATGATAAGGCTCCTTGAAAAGCTTATCATGCAGAAAGATGCGATTCATAGGGAGTACGGTGCTTCACTCCGATATACACAGGATTATCAGAAACGGCTTTCCATAGTTGGAAAGGTCTTGTACAGGAAAAGGAAATGTTTGAAGGCAGGAAGGTCAATGACCGTATTGTGAGCATTGACCGTCATTATATACGTCCCATCGTAAGAGGTAAGGAAACAAAGACCGTTGAGTTCGGTGCAAAAGTCAACAACATACAGATAGACTGAATATCTTTCATCGAGCACATCTCGTTCAAGGCGTTCAATGAGGGTATACGCCTTAAGGACTGTATCCGTGTGCAGCAGAAGCTTATGAGCGTTAGGGTAAGATGCGTGGCTGCCGACTCCATATATGCTAATAATGCCAACAGAAAGTTCTGCACGAAATATGGGATATCCATTTCCTTCGTGCGCAAGGGAAGGGCGGCAAAGGACGAGCAGTTGAGAAAGGTTCTCAGAAGTGAACTCTCAAATGAGAGAGCCACCCGGCTTGAAGGTAGCTTCGGCACTCAGAAACAACATTACTCACTCTCAAGAATAAAGGCGCGGAACAGGAAGACGGAAATCCTGTGGATCTTCTTCGGAATACATACGGCAAATGCCGTACAGATGATAGACAAGATCAAAAACAGACTGGATAAAGTTGCATGACATGGTTTTACAGACTGAATCAGAAGAGGTCATCAGACTTCTTCCGCAACATCATGTCTTGCCGGATAAGTTCAGGCGAGAAAACATAGAAAAAATACAATAAAAAGAGCATATGAAGTGATTATGGTCCATCATCTTCATATGCTATCTTAGTTTTTAGGGGCATTTACTGAATATCCCTAATTAATTATATTTTTTGTCATATACTAAATATTTGATTATATAAACGATACTACAAGTCTTTTCTAAGAGTAATATCCTTCCAGTGTAATGAGTACGCTGTTTCTGCTGCATCGTCAAGATATTCTTGCAAAAACTTGAATGGGAAAGGATATGTCATAAGCTCATTCCAACGTCCAAAGCCAAACTTTAACATCTTGCATATTTCCAAAATTTGCTGGTCAATGAGTTCTGGATTTTCTTTATGAAGTATAAATATACGTCGAGCACGAGGCATTTTGTCCATCTTGGTTTTCGGAGTAATCTTCATAGATTCGCTATTAGTTCCTGATATATAAGAATACGAACCTTCTGGATTTCCGTCAATACCATCTGTTTTCCATAGATGGAAACCTATATAACCACGAAGATATTTATGAGCAACTTTTTTTCGTTTGAACATAGCTACAGTTTCACCATTATTAGCAACCTTACTATAAGCTTCATCAATCAGATTCACATCTAAAATTGGTATTTCATCTGTATCGACGATAAAATAGACATTGCCGTCTTTAACTAATGCCATATAATCTCTTGCTCCTCGAATTTTGTCGTAGTCAAAATATTTTAGCTTTTGAGATATAAAATCCTCGAAATCTTCACCTTGATTATCTTGTGATAGTCCATATTGTTCAACATCTATACTTCCTTGATTGTCAATTTTCAAAGACGCTCCATGAACATTACCTTGATTGATTTTGTATCTGATAGCATTCCACCCCTCAAGCATATTTGCCAAAGGCTTTGGCATTATTCTTTTAGCTAAACTATCCTTTACAATTAGTTCAATGAGTATTCTTCTCACACTTGGGGTGTCAAGCAAGTCAAGTTTCTCGTCGCCATAATAAGTGATATGCTGGAGGGCATTTCCGTTGTTTGACAATCTTACCATGGATTGTGAATACTGAGTTACCTCACATCCTTCTTCTTTAGGCTCGCATAGTTTGATTATAATATCGTCCGGCGTTGGTTTTTTGGGAAAAACAAGAAACCCACTCATAATTTCTTGGGCTTCATTCTTGAAATTCGAAATAACCGACTTGGATCCATTTGTTTGAAACGGGTCTTCAAATGAAATGCTTCTTCCTGCAAGATACTCTTGTGCAAGTGCCAAGATTCCATCTTTGGTTTTGCATTCATCGTAATGTATAATCTGGGAATCTGTGAATTTTATATCTAATATTCCTTTAAACGCATCATTAACAGATTCTACGACCTGCCAGATAACATACAATTTTCCGTGAGCATAATCTTCGACATTATATGGCCAATAAGGGACAAGGTTTTTATTATCTTTGAAGTTCTTCTTCTGAATGAAAAGTTTTTTCAAGTCGTACTCACCACTTTTCACGCTTTTAATGATTATTGGTTTTACAGATTGCCCAGACCAAAACTCTCCATCTAAATCTTTGGAAATCTGGAATACGCATGTTCTGTGCCTTAATAGATCTTTTTCATTAAAAGGATTAGAAAACGATGTTGTTCGAGCTGTAAGATTCATGTATTCATTAACCTCTATTTTAAGACATACAAGTTCTTTGCGACTCTTGCGAGCCCCAAAATTCTTGTCGTCACAAACAAGTAACGAGCCATCGTTATACATCATGTTGCTATTCTTTTTCTTTCCAAGAGAATTTATAGCTAATGATGCAATGATTCTTTGCTGTAATTTATCTTTATACTTTTCGAGAGTATTATTCCAAGCTTTAACATCGTTGTATGCTCTAAGACTATTAAGAACTTCTTGCTCTTTCCCTTTGGTGGTTAATATGAAGAATTGAACAGAAGGGAAATGCTGAGCACCCCATCTGTTTTTTATTCCAGTAACAGATATGAAAGGAACATTTCCGAGTTGTTCATAAGCCAAATTCTTCCGTTCTGGATCCGTACTATAATAAGATACTATCGAGTATTTTGCAAAGAACTTGTCTTTATCCCAAGAGACTTCTATTCTATTTGTCGTGATAGGAAGGCTCTTTATATAATTGTCATCTAATATTATCTTTCCCATTATCCAATGATTCTTTTGAGTCTGTCGATTGCACTTGGGATGATATTGCCATCATTGTCAATGATTCCATGAATCTCTGTTACAGCATCCATGGACTCTCCAGTAAGTTGCAACATACTAACAGTAATAAGTTGACATCCTAATCTTTCGCGCTTAATCTTGCGTTTGTCTTTAGTCGCCAGTTCACCCTGTTTATCATTATGCTCCACGAGAGGATTCATGTTCTTAACATCAAATGCAATCTTATATGTTCCGTCTGGATTACAGATGACAAAGTCTGCCAACTCATAGTCGCGACCTTCAAGGTGCTTGAAGTCTTCCTCTTTACAATTAGTGTACTCTAAGACTATTGCCTTGAAAGCTTCTTCACCTATTTCACCTGCATAATCTGTCTTTAATATCTCTGGATGAAGAATTAAGTTACCTGACTTCCAATCAGTAGCATAACCATTTGTTATAAAGTGTTTACGAATAACATCATTCTTTATCAATACATCCAACCTTACTGTGGAAGGGGAGATTGGTTGAGGATATAACTTTCCTTTTCCTTGTGGACAAATGTCGTTCCTGCGATTAGGATCAAAGGAGAAGAAGTATTCGTTGTTCTCATTCCTTTGCCAGTCACCATAGCATTTGCAGATGAAGGTCAATTGTTTATCTTCTTCAACTAATTCGTTATAATCATCAATGACAGGTTTCTTGATGATTGTTTGCTTATAACTCTGATTCATTAACTGGTTTATCTGCACATTATGAGGTACAGATGTGCCTTCTTCAACATCGTCTTCAAAATCATCCTCTCGAACTGGATGTGGAGTATACCTAAGGGCAATACTGCGCATTCTGTCGAGTTGCCTTTTAACGTAGTTGGCATTGTTAGAAAGAGCTCTGCATAGCCATGAAGCTACCTCGTTCTTTGAGAGACAACCTCGCTCGTACAGCATCATCAGGGAGAGCATGGCATTATAAAGGCTTTTCTCAAAAGTAAACTCATTACCGTCCTCACTCATCATCAGATATGCACTTGGACATTGAACATAAACGGCATCCCAGTCTTTCTTTAGTCTTACACCGTTTGTTTCCCAATTGTCACCTTTGACAAAATCAAGACTATCGGGAATTTCATACTGCATGTTGGCGCCAGCTTTGAAACTTGCATATGCAGATACCAACATGATTTTAGAATCCTTGCTTTCGCTGAGTTCTTTGAGAATTGACCCTTCAACCTCTTCCCAATCTTTTGAAATTCTAATATGGTCATTAGACCAGTCGCTCGGGAGTTCATCTTCAAATGGAGTATTTTGGTACTTATATGTCCCATCTATCAGACAGCTTAATACATTTGTTTGGATAGGGTCACCATTTCGATTTTGAAAGAATATCATGCTTTTTATGTCTTCATGGTTAATAAACCAATGATAGGCTTCAATAAACTGGAACAGGCGATAAAGAGGGAAGGAAATACTTTCTCCTTCCTTTTTGGATTTCATGAGTTCTCTCCGAGTACATTTGAACCAGAGCTCGTCAAGACCTTCCTCGCGAGCCTCTTTAGAAAACATCATTTTATACTTTTCTGGCAGGAATGTTTTCTCATCCCTGTTATCTTCGAAAGTATAGTGCTCCAGTGGTTTTATTTCTATTTGATGACCAATTGGATAAGTGTGAGAAACGAGATTATCAAATGTCTCTTTATCATGTTCAGACAAGACATGAACATTATTTCCAATACTCTCTTTAAGATATTCTATGTCGCAGTTACTAATCACGGACGAGCTTGATGCTGTTGCAGAGCACAGCACGACGGAAGTTCCCTCAGTCCTCAATAGATCGAAAATGATCTTCTTAGGTGTAGTGGAAATTTCTCTACAGGAAAGACGAACTCGATGCTGGTTGTCTCGTTCGTCAACTTCTTCCTGATACAATTGAACTCCTTGTGAATAAACGGAGTAATCGGGCAGCTTTAACTTCTCTTCTCTTTTATTGATAATCAGATTCTTTCTGTTTGTCATAAATTCAAAGAGCTGTTGCTCAAATTGGTATTCCGAGTTTGTCTCAAAACGAGAGAAGAGTGTATGGATTTCTCTTTCTCGGGTTGGATAACCTAAATAGTGGTTCTTTGGTAATTTGTTCGCAGAAAGTTCATCTTCTGTTTTTTCGAACTTTTCCACACTCTTTTGAAATGCCTCATTGACTACCTTGCTTAATTGAGCTTTAATGGCTGTGGTATTGCCTACAATCAACGAAAGGAATTTGTTCATTGGCACGACGTAGTCAAATCTTTGTTTTAATTCAATATCATCCTCTGCGTGATGCAACTTAAACTGCTTCTCGCCTTTGTTGTAGCATATGAAGGAATGTGATTTGTCGTTGGATTTAGAGACATTGAGTTTTAGAGCAGGTCCAGAGAAAAATACACCTCGACGATAGTCCTCAAGTTCTTCTATGTCACCCAAGAAAATGTTCTTGTATGGCTCTGTCTTTCCTAGAGTCTTCTCCCAATTTGTTGAGATGATGTTATTAGCTTTATTCAGAGAATCATCGAGTAAGCTGCCATAATATTCGTCTGACACATGTTCTGCCATATCTATCAGTTGCTTATACTGAAGATAACCATTGTAGCCCTTTGAAAATCTATTTTTTCCTCTAGAACTTTCTATAGCTTGATCAATGATAGCATTGCGCATTGCAATTGCGGCTTGGTCTGATTCATCTAGTAGAATCAGGGTTTTCTTTTCTTTTTCTGTAATGTCATGAAGGCTGATTTTTTCACCAAGAATAGGGTCTATGCCGTACATTGCTTTATGTACGGTCATTAGGAGAACTTTTTTCTTTTTATAATCAACCTGAGGGTAAACTTTTGCCAAAGAGGGAAAATCACGCAGGACTTTCCCAATGTCTAAACGACGACCTTTTTTCTGTCGGTTATATACCTTTTTATATAACTCAAAGAAATTTCTAACGTCTCTTCTGAGTTTCGTTTCTCCTTCGGTTATCTGGGCTTGAACAAAATCGTTATTGTTGTTGCCCTGAGTAAGAATCAAATTTTTAACACCTTCGTAGGTCTTTTTGATTTTACTGCAGGCATATCTCAATTCATTATTGCTTCCTTCTGTTTTCATCTCACCGATTCTGTGTTCTATCTGTTCGATGAATCTGCGGAAAGAATCAGTATCAATAGCCTTTTTTATTACCTCTGTATTATTTTCAATAACCAATTTTTGGTCTTCTTTAATCAAACTATCTTGCAAATCAATGAACCTGTCAATCTCTCGGTTCATGCCTTCTACCAACTTGTTTTGAACGCAAAGAATAACAATACGGTCAAAATGCTTAGGATAGTATTCACATGTCAGTTTTCCAATCGTATAAGACTTGCCTCCACCTGTTGCTATGTCGCAGATGTGGAGTCCTGGCTTTACATACTTTTTGAAGATACCTTCAACGTGTTTACTCAATTCTTCCTTGTATGTTTCTTTCGCTTGAATCATTCTGGTGATAATGTATGCTGTTAATAATCAATTGATTAATTCTTAAGAATCACTTCCCGATGCAGCATACATAGCTGCCTGAATGATAGATTATTGCAATTTAATCGGTAGAAAAGTTGTTTTTGAGCCTCTTGGACTTGTTTTTGAGGCTGTTTTACACTCTTTTCTCAATGAATCAGAACCATGGGGAATATTGTATCCTCAATGAAGTTCACCTATCTTCTATCCGGCTACAAAGGTATAAAATTCTGGGATGTTTTCGCCGATAATGTTAACTAAATGCAAGATATTCTCACGGATATTGTTTGCTGACCAAAAGAGAAAAATTTAGTTGAAGCCTTTTCTTCCCTCTGCTTGACTTAACTTTATTGCCCGTATATATAATGACGGTCATTAAAGTCAAGTTGAGGGGTAGAGTCAAGTCTTTTTCTTTTGGCGAGCAAAATAGTTCTTTGATATGATGAGTGTATGATGAACAATTTGCATCATTTGTAACGAATAACATATTGTTTGTAGGTGTATATGGTGCTTACAAACAGCATTATGGCATTTAGTTTTTGGAAGTTTTTGCTCAAAATAGATTATGTATATGGTTAATTATGCCAAGACGTGCATTTTTCTATGTGTAATACATCATTAAATAAATAAAAAGTATTACCTTTGCATATTATATGGTAGGTTGATTATAGCAAAGTCATTAACATAGTTGCTTTGCACTTTAAATTGATGTAGTAATGGCAAAGAATACAATGGGAACCAAGCTTCCTCGAAAATTGGAGCAGAAGATGCAGATTGTGGGCGAGCAGATTAAGTTGGCTCGCTTACGTCGGAATCTGAGTGTGGCTCAGGTTGCTGAACGTGCCACCTGTTCACCGCTTACTGTGTCCCGAATAGAAAAAGGGATTCCTACTGTTGCAATAG
>OLQM01001638.1_pt1 | contig 24441 bp, 26 predicted proteins | sample 1673161 | NCBI WGS metagenome assembly OLQM01 (sample SAMEA3136761, study PRJEB25190) | human gut metagenome | reverse complement strand
TAAAAATCTTTTTCATCTGTCTTTCGGTTTTAATAGATGCGGCAAAGTTCGCATCGGCGGAGTCAGTATCTGTTGTGCCTCTCTTCTCGCGTGCGTTTTTATCGGAAAGAGTGACGGAAAATTCTGTAGAAGGTGCTCCTGCGGTTTCATTTTCAGAAGGGTCATTTGCCAGCAAGTCAAAGAAGATTTTTTCCTCCGTAATATCTTCACCGTTGGGTCTTACGTACTCTCCTCTGAGCGAATAACTCAGCTGTTTGACTCTCACCGTAGTGCATGACAGATTCATGGTGTGACTTATTGACCACATGGACGGATCGTCTCCACGGCTGAACGAGCTCCAATTTCCAATTGTTTTTATCGGCATGAGAACCGTGCGATTTTCTTCAGGTTTGGAATCGTTCTCCCTCATTCCTTCGGCATAGGCTTTCAAAACAAATGAGTTTTCTTCGGAAATTTTTTCAAATGAGCCGCTAAAAGCTCTCAATCCTATGAATATCACACCTGCTGTCGCCGCAATGCCACTGGCATATATAAATCTGCGTCGAGTGGTTGCCTGCGAGAACGCGTGTCGGTGATCTGTTTGCTGGGGAGAGTTCTCCACTTTTGTTAACACCGCTTCTTTTACATGGCCGGGAAGTTTGATTTCTGCAGCGATTGATCTGAGTTCTTCAAGGGCGTCTTTAGACATGAGTATCCTCCCAGTCTACGTGAAGTAATGGTTTCATTTCTTGAAGAGCGCGACGAAGGCGTGTGCGAATGGTTGCAGACGGACAGTGGAAAATGCGGGCAATCTCCTTTGTTGAATAATTTTCTACATACCGAAGAAGCACAATTGCCCGAAGCTGTTCCGGTAGTGTTCCAATAGCCTGCCAAATTTCGTTTTCTGTGAGCTTTTTGATGATTGCATCCGAGGGATCTGGTGCTGAGAGGGGAGCTGTGCCGAGAGCTGTTCTGTCTGAGGTATCCATGAGCTCGACTTTCTTTGCCCAAGGATGCCGATATAAATCATGGCATTTGTTGAGGGTTACGCGGATGAGCCAAGCTTTGAGGTGTTGCTCGTCTGCAAATGCAGTGGATGAGTTTAAAAGCTGCATAAAAACGTCTTGGGAGATATCTTCAGCATCGGCGGGAGAGCGAGTTTGGTTAAGGGCGACGAGATAAACCGTGTCACCGTAGTCTTCCAAAACTTTGCCGATACGTTTTGCGTCGAAGCCCGTGTCGTCGCGAGACGTTTGTTTTTGATGGCTCAATGAAGCACCTCCTTATCTGTAATACGTTTGAGACCTTGAAAGTGTTTCATCTTTGGGCGCATTGCTATACTTGAGCTTATAACGTATCAGGCGAGAAGAGCGGTGAAATTGGAGCTCGGAGGCAGCGTATGGGCAATGATGGTACGAAAGACGATTCGATAAAAGATGATGCTACACCTAGGGAAGCTCCTCTTAGTGCTGTTGCAGTTGGCAATGGTGAGGAACGTACGGGCTCCTCGTCACATACTCCGATACAACCAATGCAATACAAAAGCCCTTTGAAAAAGCCGAAATCATCACAAACGTCTACCCAAAAGAGGCTCGTCAAAAAGCCCACCTCCAAAAAGCTCGCCTCCAAAAAATCAGCTTCCAAAAAATCAGTGCCGAAGCAGTCGGAATTCATTCGTGCGGAAAACGAAGATGACGACGGCTATGACCCCTATTCCGATCGCCGTCCAGAAGTTGAGCTGTTGTTTGAGCGCGATCCTTGGATGTAGAAGTATGTACTGTAAAAGTAGATACATTTACGTTATCATTAATGCGAGGTGAGTATCATGCAAAAGTCGGCAACTCTTAATCTTCGTATTGATCCTGAGGTCAAGCAATCGGCAGAATCTGTGCTTTCACAGCTAGGACTCTCGATGTCTGCTGCTGTCGATCTCTTTTTACGTCAGATTTCACTTACAGGGAGTATTCCTTTTCGAGTAGCGCTCCCTGAGGCACCACGTTCGGTTGATAGTAATGCAATGAGTGATGAGGAGTTGAGAACAGCATTTATGAAGGGCTATCAAGAGGCTATTAAGGGTGATGTTGTTCCTGCTGTTTCGTTACTTTCGGCGTTGCATAGCGAGTTTTTTGATGCTTGAGTACAGTGTGGCAATAACACCTACTGCCCTTCAACAATTTCGTGAAATAATACGATATATTCGGAATGATCTTGCTATGCCTCGAGCAGCTGAATACCTTTTCAATGAGATAAGCAGGGGTATAGCGAATCTTTCAAGTATGCCAAAACGTTTTCACGTTGTGGATATTCAGGCATTCAATTCTAGTGAAATACGGCGTATGAACATACGCAGGTATTCATTTTTCTACCTTGTTGATGATAGTAAATTGCAGGTAAATATCTTTGCTATTTTTTACGGAAGTCCAACGAATGATCGGCTTCAGAGAGTGTTTAAGAGTTCGTTTAGACAGAAATGATGATTTTGTAAATGTAGGCTCTGTACCATAATTATGGTACAGAGCCAATTATTTCCAAGGGTGTCGATGCAAATCATGACACGCATTGAGGGTTACACGAATAAGCCATCGTTTGAGATGCCCCTCATTAGTAAATGTGGTTTCTAACGCGTCAAGGGAAGGAAGCCGTGTGAAAATATCTTGCGACACGTCCTCGGCATCTGCGGAAGAACGAATCTGGTTGAGCGCTACAAGATAGACTGTATCTCCATACTTGTCTAGCGCATCTCGGATGAATGCTTTACGCTCCTGTATCGTTAACGCTGATTTGCCCACAATGGTTGCCTCCTTACCTTTAATACGTTAAGGGAAGTGAAATCGTTTCATATTCGAGCAAATCGAATTTTTGATTCGCTCAATTGTCAAAATCTGCTAAAGAATCGCCTACGGTTGGTGGGCTTGAGCCCTCTGCGAGGGGTTTGAGGGTCAGAACCCACAAACCGTTCAGCATTTTTAGCGGATTTTAGAAAAGACGACAAGTGCGTCTGAGGCGAGAAGAGCCTGAGATCATAAAGTCTGAGAGCTCAAGATATTGCCGTGGGCTGTAAGGTACGTGCTAAACAGTGAACACTTTGTAGGCATCTGTGAGTGCTCACTTGGGTATGTGAAACAATATATGCAGTATCTGTTACGCAAAGGCAGCGCGAGAAGAAACGAGGAGCAGCACGTGGAAATTGATATCGCAGAAAATGATCCGGCAAAGAAGTCAGCTGATAGGCTTGGCGGTTTGTCTGAAGAACCAGAGCCCAAAGACTCCAATTCGCAGAAAGGGACATTAAAGAAGAAGGCGAAATCCCCACAGCAGCCTTCACCAGAACGATCCGAATTTATTCGTGCTGAAAACGAGGACGATGACGGCTATGACCCATATTCTGATCGTCGTCCGGAAATTGAGCCGCTGTTTGAGCGCGATCCTTGGTTGTAAGAGTTCCCTTGGGATTCAGGATCCCAACAGGGTTTCGACGTATCTTCTCAATACTTTCTCAATAAGAAAAGCGGTTTCTCTGGCCATACAGGTCATCACGTATGCGGTCGATCTCCCATAGTTTTCTGCGAGAAGCTTCTATTTCCTCCTCGCATCCTGCCATGATCGTGCTGCGCAAATGCAATACCTCATCAATTTCCGAAGAGCTCAGGCCTGTGTGTTCCTGAGCATAAGCCATCTCAGTGATCGTTCCGATTGACCTATTGATATCCTCCATGTCAGCCTCAAGAGTTTGGATCTTATTTTTCAGGGAAGCTTCCTCTTCCTCAAGCCGTATAAGCTGCCCGTTAAAGGAAAAATCACTAGTATCGGCGTACATTATGAGATACTTTCTATGCTTGCCGCTGCCATCACATCGGCTTCGGCGAGGGTTATACCGATCTGCCTGAAAGCTTCGGCATCGCGCTCCATTGAATCAGCGTAGGCGTTGCAATATGAGGATGCCGTGTCCGCTATGTCGTCATGGTTAGTAGGCGGAATGCCATCTGCAACGGATGTTGCACTATCGAGCTTAAACGAACGATACGTTTCAAGTCCGGTCATGAGGCGTACGGCGCTGGCGGCAGCTTCCGCCACGCTTGATACTATCTGATCCGATGGCATCGTTTCTCCCTTCACCCAGATACCATACTACCACGTATACGGGCTAGTATAAGGATCCCAGCCTTCCCAGCTGGTGATGAGACGTATGCCAGCAGGAGAATCAAGGCCTGTAGTATGCCATCCGAAGCCTTTCGGGGCATCCCAGTCTGAATAGGGTATTACTTGGAGTTCACGAATACCTACTCTTGAGGGGTTATCACGGTCATATGTGCAATCTGTAATGTGTATCTGCCATTTTGTACCGTCAGGAGCTACTACTGTTGCCATACTAATAATGCGAATACTTCCGCTAGGGATATTTCCTTCACGTTCTCCGAAGTAGCTCTCTTCCAGAGTACCTCCACCCATAAGTGACATCACCTTTTCTGCTTTTGCAGCAAGCTCAGGATCGTTTGACCTTGCTTCCTCAGAAAAAGCAGCTACGAGGCCATCAGCATCGGAATTTCTAATGAGTTGCGAGACCTCTTCAAGGCAGGCTGCAGAAGCGTCTTTATCCCACATTGTTGAGCGAGGGCCATGCCCTGAGTTTATCCGGCATCCCGAAAGAACAACCAGAATCGAGAGTACCAGAATAAGGGCTGGTGAGAAGAGTTTATGAGAGCTGCTACTCATTGCGATGCGTCGCTCCCTTCTTACCACGTATACGGGCTGGTATAGGGATCCCAGCCTTCCCAGCTGGTGATGAGGCGGATACCGACGGGAAAATCATCACTCTCGGCATACCATCCAAATCCTTGAGGAGCATCTCGATCTGGATAGGGTATGATCTCGATTAATTTCAAACCGACTTGAGAGGGATCCTTCTTATTGTATGTACAGTCGGTAATATGGATCTGCCATTTTGTACCGTCAGGAGCTGTTACTATAGCTGTACTAATTATAAATACATGACCACTTCTTAAGTTTCCGAGACTTGACCAGAAGTCCTGCTCACTCATGGTGCCACCACCCATAAGAGACATCACTTTTTCTGCCTTTGCAGCAAGCTCGGGATCGTCTGATCTTGCTTTCTCAGAGAAGGCGGTGACAAGACCATCGGCATCGGAGTTCTCAATGAACTGAGATATCTCTTCAAGACAGGCAGCGGAGGCGTCTCTATCCCACATGGTTGAACGAGGACCATGTCCTGAATTTATCTGGCATCCCGAAAGAGCGATCAGGATCGAGAGAATCAGGACAGGTATTGGCAAGAAAAGCCTGTGAGAGTTGCCGCTCATTGCTATGCGTCGCTCCCTTCTTACCACGTATAGGGGCTGGTATAGGGATCCCAGCCTTCCCAGCTGGTGATGAGGCGGATACCCATTGTGAATTGATCAAGTTCATCATGCCACCCAAAGCCTCTCGGAGCATCCCGATCTGAATAGGGTATGACCTCAAACGTTTTCAGACCTAAATAGGAGGGGTCTTCTTTATTGTAGGTACAATCCGTAACGTGAATCTGCCATTTTGTACCGTTAGGTGCTGTTATTGTTGCTGAGCTGACAATATAGGTAACACCATACCTGAGTCCACCGACAGTAACATAGAGATCTTCATCACTCATGGTACCTCCACCCATGAGCGATATCACCTTTTCTGCTTTTGCGCTAAGCTCAGAATCGTCCGATCTTGCTTTCTCAGAGAAGGCTGCGACAAGACCGTCAACATCAGAGTTTTTGATGAGTTGTGAGACCTCTTCAAGACAGGCTGCAGAAGCGTCTTCGTCTGACATCGTTGAGCGAGGACCATGTCCTGAATTTATCCGGCATCCTAGAAGGGCAGCTAAGACTGAAGTAATTGTTATTATGGACATAATTAACCCTCTACTGCCATGCATAGTATGCAACTTTTTTCTTCTCATTGAAACACCAGCCTGTTCTTCCAGAATATTTAGCATAGAAAGCGTTCCATAACTCTTGATTTGTCGAAAAGTCAATCGAGCCAAAAGCGATAAGATCCTCTTGATGAGCATCCTGAATTCTTGGGTTGAAACCCGTTATCCACCAGTTCGCTTGTTTGGGATCATAGATAAAGATAACATTGCCATCCTTATCGTAGAGGTTGAGTTTCATCGGAAGGCTTGTGTTAGTACCTGATTGTTTATGAAAACCACTTCCATGATAGATGCCTGTCTCCGCTCCTGCTCCCAAGTTAAAGTAATCCCCCTTCCAGAGCCAGAGGGTGTAATTGACATTGCCTACAGCGAATTCATATTTTGGTGGCTTAGATGGTGCTGACGTAAGGCCCTTGAATATATAGTCAAAGAAATCGTTGTAACCAAAGGGAGCTTGCCAGCATTCCTGCTTGGCATGATATACCCCGTCCGCATCACGGCTGAAGGATGCCAGATCAAGGGCCTGCTCGCCCAAAGGCGACATTGTGAAGGCAGCGGCTACATCGCTGAAATCATTGATGCCGACAAGTGATGGCGCTGATCCAATAAGGTAGATCCATCCCGCAAGAGGCAGCGAGAACGGCGATGCTATGAGAGCTGGGACTACCGCCATGCTCTTAAAGTCAAGCTCAGCCATCCAGCGCAGGCCGCCTATGAAAAACGTTCCCGCATCAGACACAAACTCTCTGACAGGCTGGGGGATGGGAAGAGCATCCCAAACGGCTTTTGCCCCATTGAAGAATCCCGTAACGCCCGTCTCTATGCCGTTGTAAATGTCTTGCGGTTGCGGCCAAAGACCATTGACATCAATGTATTCCAGCGGCGAGTTCCAACAGTAGGTGTATCTGTTGAGGGTCTGTGTGAATGCAGCAAGGCCCGCCTGCTGATCTTGTGCTATAAAGCGTCCAATATGCGGATTGTATTCTCGAGCCTCCGCAAAGAGCAAGCCTGATATCGGTTCCTGACCGTAGGACGCAAAGCCAAGTCCTGAAGAAGCCAGCGGATCACCTGCTGTTACTTGGCCGAACTCATCATACATAACACGGCCGAGTGAGCTGCCGTCTGATCTGAGTGTCTCCAAGGGACTTCCCAGGTCATCGCAGGCAAACCAATTTGTCTCGGACCCTGAGAATGCTGCAACAGGTGAGCTGTCCCATACCAGGGATTCGTAGCTGCTCTCATCAGATCTTTGTAGTAGATTCCTGCCTGTGTGCGTAAGGTCATATGTGTATTTGGTTGTTTTGGCAGTTGTCGGATTATTTTGGTTCGACAGGCACTGCAAGACGCGCCGCCCGAGACCGTTATAGCTGTACTTCGCAGTCTGCTGCGCTTCGTGATCGACCGCCTGGATAAGCCGATTAGCAGCATCGTATTCAAAGCTGTTAAGATCGCGGCCGTCTTGAGAGACGGCACGAAGATTCCCTCGTGCATCATATAAGAAGTCCGTGGCCATACCATCTTTTATCATACGAGTCAGACGGTCGGCTGCATCATAGGTATACGTTGTGCGTGCGCTGGCAGTTTCGTCCCACAGACGGTTTCCAAATGCGTCATATCCATAAGAACGCAGGATGTGGTCGTTGCGGCTGGCGCTTATAAGGCGGTTCAACTCATCGTAGGCATACGTAAAATCGCCTGCGCATTCAGGCAGATTTCTGTTCCTCACACTCTTGCGTACCCTGTTTCCCTCAGCGTCATAGCCAAAATCAAGACGGATAAGTTCCCCTTCGCTATCAAGGTGCGTCATAGCTGTTATGCGTCTGCAGGCATCGTATTTATAACGTGTCACAAGACCGTCGGAAGCGCTCTTACGTATAAGACGTGAGAGCTGATCATATTCGTATGAAACCGATTTGTTCCTGGTTGCAAGGCGTGTAAGTCTGCCAAAATTATCGTATTCGTATGATGCACGTTCCCCATCAGGATATACAAGACTGGTAAGTTCTCCGGCAAGTCCTCGTTCGTAGCCCAATATGCTGCCTGAGGAGTCTTCCGTAGAGACGATACGTCCTGCCGCATCACGCTTGATTGCGGTAGTGCCTAGCCAGTCTTTGACGCTGGACAGCCGACCCAGGGCATCATAGCCGAAATCGACTGTTCGCCCGTCGTCGTAACCGATACTTTGCAGTGTTCCTGCTAGCGTATAACCATATGAAGTCGTATGACCCTCAGCATCAAAAACAGCTGCTAAGCGGCCAAGCTCGTTATAGGTATACCTTGTTTCTTGCCCGAGAGGATCGATGGCTTTTGTCATGTGGCCGAGAAGATCACGCTCGTAGCAAGTCTTTCGAAGAGAGCCTTCACTATCTGATTGAATAATACTTATCAGACTGCCCCGAGCATCGTAGTTAAATTCTGCGATGTTATTGAGCGCATCAATGGTCTGTGCAAGTTCTCCGAAGACATTTCTTTTATAACGAGTAAGATTGCCATTGGCATCCCGTACGGATGAGCACATGCCAAGCGCATCATACTCATAGTGCCTCGACCATCCGTCCCCTCCCTGAATAGTCGTAATGTGTCCCAAAAGATCACGTGTTAGAGACCATGATGCACTTTCACCTTGACGTATCTCTTTTATGCGTCCGCATGCATCATAGGCATACGACCATTCAATACCATCGACCATAAAAGATCGTGCGAGAAGACCTCCTGGCAGATATTCGTACCTGTTTTTCATGCCATACGGATTGGTGATAGCAGTTACCTGTCCCAGGGCATCATAGTCAAACAGGGTTTTTGCACCCATTTCGTCTGTTAGAGCAACAAGCTGTCCACCGTCATCGTACTCTGCAAGGCGCATATTCCCTGCAGCATCGATCACTTTGTCTACCTTTCCAAAACGGTTATAGGAAAAGCGTGTTACTGCGTCAGAACAATCTGTGACTTGTGTTATACGGCCCAGTTTATCGTACACAAAGTAAGCTTGTGAGCCGTTTGGATAAGTTACCTGCGTGCATCTGTCATCAGCGTCATAGTGATACTGTGTAGATGCTCCAAGAGCATTTGTTATGCTCGCCAGTCTTCCTGATGGATCGTATGCATATGTGGTTGAAGCGCCGAGCTGGTCAGTGATCTTGGTAAGCCTCCAGAGCTTGTCATATTCAAAGGTACAGACGCCGCCCATTTTGTCTGTGGCGCTACGCAGTAAACCAAACACGTCATAGGAACGCTTTATAGAGAGTCCGTCATAATCGACCATCTCAACCATATTGCCGCACGCGTCGTAGCGATAACAGCGATGATGGCCCAGTGCATCAGTAACGCCTACAACATTGCTGCAAGCGTCATACTCGTAGCGTGTAACACCGCCGTCAGCATTTGTCTGGGAGATCACTCTACCTAAGCTGTCATACTCATAGCTCACCTGTATGTCAGGAGCTCCTTTAATGTGAATAACATTACCGTGTGCATCTCTCGTTAAGACAACGGTGCTGTTATCGGGCTGAGTTAATTCAATAAGCTTCCCTGTTTTGTCATATGAGAGCTGTATTGTTCTGCCGAGCGCATCTTTGCGCGAGGTCAGATGTCCCTGTTTGTCAAAGGTGTTGTGTGCGAGTACTTTACCTTCCAGTTCAATCTTCAGCGGCTGGCCCGTTTCATTGCGCTCGAACGCAAGCGATTGGTTTTCAGCATTGATAATGGAGCTGATCCTGCCTGCCGTATCATGCAGAAAGCGCGTCTTGTATCCCTGTCTGCTTATATGACAGGTTCGTAGATTACGACGATCATATTCAAAACGTTCTGTACCGTCTGTACGTTCACAGGCGACCGTTCGGTATAATCCGTCGCTCTCGCAGACAGTCTTATGATCTTCCTGGTCGATGAGAGTAAGTTTATGTCCGGATTCGTCAAACTGATAGGAGATTGTAGAGCCGTTAGCAAACGACTGCTGTTTTACACGGCCCTGATCATCATACTTATTTCTCAGCGTGATCTTAGCGTTGTGATTTGTGAGACTGCTCATCCTTCCGAAGTCATCATATTCGTAGCGCTGGGTATATCCGAGCTCATTGGTAAGAGCTACGAGTAAGTTTTCCTTGTGATCAAGCTGTATCGCTCTCTCGGCGGAATCACTTACCTTTACCAACAGATTATTCTCATAGAAGAAGTTGAGCCGCTCGCCGGAGATACTGATAACGCTTTCGAGAAGAGCTTCTTTAGTGTAAGAGAGATGAGCACTGCAACCACCCGCATCGCTTATCTGTATAAGAACTCCTCTGCTATCAAAGAGAAATCTGGTCAAAAGATTATCGGTATACTCCCAGCCTTCATCTTTGTGGTGTGCAAGCACTCCTTCCGCAGTAGCTCCTACATATTCTTTTCCTTCAGGGAAGAAGAGAGCTTCATGACCGTCAGCCATACGGAGACTTACCATTCCTGAGGCATGCTGTTGTATGCGCAGACCGAAGTTTTGGCTCCATCCCTTTCCGAGGATTTTCTCTCCTTCATCCAGAGAGTTATAGAAAAGTAAGAACGAGAGCGGGAACAATCCTCCCATCGTCAAAAAGTTGCGTTGGTGGATAAAGTTTCCCGTGGACAGATTAACAGGGTCACCACCAAAGAGAGTGCTGTCATTGGTGCCCTTGAGTTCATTAAGAATATAGGCGCGGATCGAGGGGAGCGCATTCTTGTTATTGAGAAAAAGATCGATGACAGACTTCCAGTATTTGCTTCGCATCTCGTCGCTGTTCCACGAGCCGTTAGTGACCTGACTGAGATCATATATGTTTGTAGATGCGCTATAACTGACCTGTCCCAGTGCGTTTGTCGCCTCTTTCAGGCGAGATACCTCCTGGCATGAATTTGAATAGATAGAGCTGTTGCTTGTGTAGCTGTTCAGGATCTGAAGCTTTTGTTGCAGTCTGTTCTGTGCTGTCCTATAGAGACTGATGAGCTGTTCCAATGAGCAGGCGAACGTCGGGCCCTTATCAACCGTGCCCCTCAACTTCTCTTCCAGGTTGCAGATAAGTTGGTCGTACATGGAGATCTTTGTTTCGAGTTCAGATGAGTCGAGCACTTCTCCCTCAAAGCTTGAAAGAGCTTCTATATCTGCATTGATATCGCTCATGAGGGCATCAAGAAAAATGACCTGACATTGAAGGGCGGGAAGTTTTACCTGGCTTAGGTAATCCCTCGCGCTGTCGTAGGCAGCTCCTTTAGTGTCGGTATCAGATTTAATGACATCGTATACAGCGTCTATTTGCGACTGGCATGCGTTGGCCTGCTGCTGAATCTTTGACGTATCAGCCTGTAAGATTGACTGAAGGCTGTTTGGATCGACTCTCATGGCAGTCTCCCTAAAGGCGAGCGAGGCAAAGATCACTACGATGATACTTTGACCTCCGAGACAACATTTTTGCCTGCCGAATATCTGTCGAGAATATCTACCGGACGGCAGATCCCCAGGTGGCGGACATCCATGTCCAAAGGAAATAGGCAACAACGGCGATAATTGCAAGTACTACAACGGCTGCAATCAGAGAACCTGCGTGCATGCGGCGCTCTTTCTTTACAAAGATGTCGCGCTGCCCCTTGGGAACCTGCAAGTACTGACCATAATGAAGATCTTTTTTGAGCTGTGCGATCTCGGCTTTTGATCGACGCCAACTGCGACTGCCATGACCGTGATGCGCCCTGCTAAGCGTAAATTCGGAGTCATGCGAGACGGCGGCTTCATCTTCCTCATCGCGAGCAAAATCGTTGATGGGGGCTACGGTTTTATGCGCGCGACGCTCACGGACGTACGGTGTATGCGTATGTCCATCACTCATGTGGCGCTCGTGATAAACGTGCTCATGAGATGATGCAACGTCATTCTCAAGATCTCCCTCAAAGGAGGTTTCGCCAGAGAACGCCTCAACAGTCTCATACTCGCCTTCAACTGCCTGTGCGATTGCATCTGAATCTTCCGTTTTGAGATGATTGCTTGAGGAGCTTGAGGAAGTTTCGCGAGCAATGTCCGTTGCAGCCGACTCATCGGCAGATACCTGATCTGATGTGTGGTCTGCTTCGAGGGGGAACTTCTCGTCAGAATATGTCGTCTGATCCACGTTAACCTCCGCGGTTGAGCGATTATTCGTTACATATTTTAGTCCATGTACGCATATCTGTCGCGTTGCGATGTTGATTGCTTGGAAAGAAAGTCTCAGTTTATGAACTTTGAAAGAATAAGCACATAGTATTCGCAGGAATATATGAGTCATAGACGCTTAGATAACATAAGTCTATAAAGCTAAGAAAATTTGAAAATAATGATTAAAATCAGATTGGGTGGGCATATACAACATCGAACAACGGAATGCCAGAAATGGTATACAAACAGTGAAGGAGTGGTTTTTATGAACAGCATGGTTCCTTTTGATCGTTACGCACGTGGCCTGAGCAATTGGCCTTTTGGCGGCAGCTTAGAGAGCTTCTTTGATTCACCTTTTTCATCCACAAGTTCTGAGGCGTTTCCGGTAAACGTTGAGGACGCTGGCGAGAAGTACGTGGTAACTGCAGAGCTCCCAGGTCTTTCTCGCGAAGACATTGATGTTGAGCTCAATGAGGGCCGTCTTTCGATTACGGCCGAGCGCAAAGAGTCCGATGAGGAGAAGGGCAAGAATTACCTGCATAAGGAATCCTCTGAGTGGCGCGCAACTCGTGGCGTGTATCTGAAAGATGCGGCTACACAGGGTTTGAGCGCAAAGCTCGACAATGGCGTACTGACCATTTCCGTTCCAAAACAGGACGAAAAGGCAAACGTTACCAAGATCTCCATTGACTAAGCTGCTTCCATGCATTCCTTTCCCGTAAGTGAGAAAAAGCAGTTCGGAGTTTACTCCGGGCTGCTTTTTTAGAGAACGCTCATGGGCCAATCTTGGCCGGCGACAAGAACTTGCAAACCACCGGCCGTTTTTGCTTGGGTATAGGTATCGTTTACCGGTTCTGCGCCCAGTGCGGCGGCAAGGGTTCGCACGGCAAGACTGGGCCGATTGTTTTCACGCGAAAGATGCATGCCAACGACCGTCCTTGTGTTAGGACGTATCAGCCCTGCAAGCGCAGAAGCTGCTTGCTCATTTGAGAGATGTCCATAAGGTCCGCCAACGCGCTCTTTAAGCACCTGTGGATACGGACCCGTGGCAAGCATATGCTCATCGTGGTTTGATTCAAGTGCCAAGATGCGGGCGCCTGTAAGCTCCGTAAGAGCATCGTCGGTCAGGATTCCCGTATCGGTACAGTATCCGATACTGTCTATCTCAAGGTTCTTCTCGCCAAGGAGGCTGAAACGAAAGCCTACGGGTTCGGCTACGTCGTGCGACGTGGAAAATGCTTGAACCGATATCTCTCCGACACGCTTCTGCACATCCGTTGAAATCAAAGAAAATTTAACCCCAGCCGTGCTGCTGCGCTGGGAAAGGATGTGCGCGGTTCCTGAGGTGGCAAATATGGGGCCGTCGAAGTGCTTTGCAAACACACGGAGTCCGCTCACATGGTCCGAATGTTCATGCGTTATAAAAACCGCAGCTATACGATCTGTATCAATATCAAGTTCCTGGGAGCGACGGAGCAATTCTCGCCGGGAAAGTCCGCAGTCTATTAAAATACTCGTTTGAGGTCCTTCAACAATGGCCGCATTTCCGCTTGAACCGCTGGCAAGAATGTGAAGATGAATCTGTGGTGTCATAAGAGCCTTTCATGATTTACACTCAAAGTATCATAGTAGCTTGTTTGTGAGGTGCCGTGCCAACTGTTTCACACCGATATCACCCGTCTGTTCCAACGGCCGTGCCTGACGGAGCGCCTGTGGTGCTGATGGTTTCGGGAGGTGCCGATTCTACAGCGCTTTTGGTTATGGCCACAACGGATGTTTTGGATGTGCAAGACGGCCGAGGCTGTGCCAAGATAACGCAAGATCGCCTGTGTGTGCTTCATATCAACCACCAGCTTCGCGGCGCAGATGCCGAGAAGGACGAGCAGTTTGTTCGCGCACTTTCCGCCAAATATGGCATCACGTGTGTGGTGCGCACGCTCGACATCGCATCCATTGCCGCGGCCGACCACTTGAACGTGGAGGACGCCGGCCGCCGCGTTCGGTATGAAGCGGCAAATCAGCTGGCAAATGAATTGTGTGAGCAGGCTGGTGTACCACGTGCCTCTGCTCGTATTGTGACGGCACACAACGCCAACGATCGCGCGGAAACCTTTCTTATGAATGTAACGCGTGGTACGGGTACCTCGGGACTCGCATCCATTCCGCGTCGCCGTAATCGCATCGTGCGTCCGCTTTTGGGATTTACCCATCTTGAGCTGTGCAACTACCTTATTGAACGGGGCATTTCTTGGCGAGAAGATCTTACCAATGCCGATACATATTATCTGCGCTCATATATTCGCCACGAGATACTTCCACGTCTTGAAGTGAAAAATCCTCAGGTACTCTCTGCAATTTCAGGCGCCTGCGACATTGTGTCGGATGAAGATGCCTACGTAAGTGGTGTTGCTGCGCGCTGTTTGAGAAAGCTTACGGTTCGAGAGTACGATGGATATATGGTGCTTGATGCGGCACGCCTTGCGGCAACCGATGTGGTGATTGCCCGCCGCGTTATACGTTTGGCCGTAAAGCGCCTGGCGGACGACCCGCGCCTTGAGGCACGTCATGTTGAGAGCGTTCTTATGGCGGTGGCAAACGGAAGAGGCGCGGTTAATTTGCCTCAGGATATCCAGGCGCGTATCGAGTTTGGAACGCTCACCCTTGCCAAGGTATATCGTAAGGAACGCGCAGGTAATATTCCTGCAGGTGTTCATGATGCTCACACTCACATGTCAGAGACTTCGTTTTCGGCGTGGCTCAGCGTGCCGGGAGAGCAGCGACTTACTCAAAATCGAAGACTTCGAGCGCGGCTTATCCCAGTGGAACACGGCCTTGATGTGGTGTCGTTCGCACGTGCGCATGGTCGCGAATGGTTGGGGGAGTCGGTGCTGTTGGATGCCGAAGCCGCGGGAATAGATGCCACGCACGGCGGAAGGCTTTGGATAGAGCCTCCCTGTGCGGGAGACGTCCTTTGTCCGTTGGGGATGCACGGACAGTCAAAAAAGCTTTCCGACCTGCTGAGTGCTTCTCGCCTCCCTGTGGCCGAACGTAGAGGCGTGCCTGTTGTGCGTACGTCCCCAAACGGTCGAATCGTGTGGGTTGCGGGAATTCGAGCGGACGAACGATCAAAATGCACACAAGACACAAAAGTGCTGCTAGAATTAAGCATCCACGAGAGTTTGATAACGGTGTCAGACAACTACGGTGGCTGAGAGGAGCCAATATGGCAGAAGCGCATCCTGATATTGAAAGCATTCTACTATCTGAAGAAGAAATCAAAGAAATCGTTGCGCGTATGGGCAAAGAGATTACACGCGATTACGCCGATAAGAACCCACTGGTTATTGCGGTACTTCGTGGTGCCGTCGTGTTTATGGCGGACGTCATGCGAGCCATTACCTGCCCTATGTCCGTTGATTTTATGGCGGTTTCAAGCTATGCCGATGGGGTTAAAAGCTCCGGTGTCGTTCGCATCGTGAAAGATCTGGATACCAAAATTGAGGGCCGCAACGTATTGATTGTTGAAGACATTTTGGACTCCGGCCTTACGCTCTCATACCTTATGCGTATGCTGCAATCGCGCAACCCCGCGTCTATTGAGATTGCGGCCTTTGTGGTAAAGGATATTGAAGGAAAAAAGCCGGCGGTAGAGCCTCGTTATGTGGGGGCACATGTACCCAATGCGTTTGTGGTCGGTTACGGCCTTGATTATGCTGAACGATATCGTAATTTACCGTATTTGGGCGTTTTGAAGCCATCGGTATACGAGTAGGTATATCCTGCAAAGAAGGCAGTAGGTTTTATGGGCGTTTACGGACGCCATGAGGTTCAATACAAGGAGTTGCCATGGGTATCAATCAAAAGAATCTAAATTACGGACAAGCAAAATCTGCCATTCGAGAAATCGCAGGATTTGCGGCTCGTCGCCGTGCTGAGATTGGTGCCGACAACGTCTTTGACTTCTCTATCGGAAACCCCTCCGTGCCTGCACCGTCTGCGGTGAAGGCATCCATCGAACATGCTTTGACGCTTCCGCCGCAGGCAGTCCACTCCTATACGGCAGCCATCGGAACTCCTGCCACACGTGAGGCGGTGGCCGCATCACTGTGTCGTCGCTTTGGAGAAGGCACCGCAACGGCGTCCGATGTCATTATGACCTGCGGAGCTGCCGCTTCCGTTTCAATGGCGCTTCAGGCAGTCGTTAACCCGGGCGATGAGGTCATCGTTATCGCTCCGTATTTTCCTGAGTATAAAGTGTGGATTGAGCATGCCGGTGCCGTCTGTGTTGAGGTTTTGGCTGACGAGAAGACCTTCCAAATCGATGCCGAACGTCTTTCTGCGGCCATAACTTCTCGCACGAAAGCCGTCATAGTAAATTCGCCTAACAATCCCGTGGGTGCGGTATATACACGAGAAACCCTTACGGCTCTTGCGGATGTTTTGCATACGCGCGGAACCGAGTTGGGAGAGCACATCTACCTCATCTCCGATGAGCCGTATCGAGAAATTGTGTACGGAGGCGTGGAGGTTCCTTGGATACCTGAGGTATATGACCGCACAATCGTGTGTTACTCCTACTCCAAGTCGCTGTCTCTGCCGGGAGAGCGTATCGGTTGGGTGCTTATTCCACCGACCAATCCCGAGCACGATGATTTATATGCGGCCTCTGCCGGTGCGGCTCGCGCTTTGGGCTTTGTATGCGCTCCGTCTCTGTTCCAGCTTGTATTGATTGACTGCGTTGATGAGCCTGCCGATATTGAGGCATACGCAAAGAATCGCGACGTGCTCACGCGCGGACTTTCGGATTTGGGTTATGAGTATATTCAGCCTGACGGAGCGTTCTATTTGTGGGTGAAGGCTCCCGGTGGTGATGCACAGGAGTTCTGCACGCGTGCCCGAGCGTATGAGCTGCTCCCGGTTCCCTCTGATTCGTTTGGATGTTCCGGTTGGCTTCGCGTGAGCTATTGCGTGCCCTACGATATCTGCGTCAATTCTCTTGACGCGTGGAAAAAGGTTGTCTCTTAATGCGCATTCTATGTGACGTTCATACGCATACCATGTACTCGCGCCATGCGTATTCTACGATGGAGGAAAATATCCGTGAGGCAGCATCTCAAGGGTTTGAACTCTTGGGATTAACGGATCATTTTTCTTCGATGTTGTATGAAGAGCAGACACTCAAGAACTTCCAGTTTTTTCTCAACCTGAATGTCATTCCGGAAGTTTGGCACGGTGTCCGTGTTTTGTATGGCTGCGAGGTAGACATCGTTGACCTTGAGGGCAACCTTTTTGGACACGATATTGTTGTGGATACGTCAATCAACGGCGACAAGCTTGCGCACCCGCGATACCTTGGTAATCTTGTTTTGTCCCGCTGTGATTATGCGGTGGCAAGTATCCACGGAAAAGACTGGGCAAGAAGGGCAACGCCGGCACAGGTGACACGGATGTATGTGAATGTGCTGGATAATCCTCACGTTCTTATCTTGGGGCATCTTGGAAGAAGCTTTCTTGACTTTGATGTGGATGCGCTGGTTTGTGAATGCCGTGACCGAGGTAAGCTCATCGAGATAAATGAAGCAACGTATGCGGAAGGGCATGCGACAGAGCAACAGGACAGATGCCGTAGGATTGCGGAGCGCTGCGCTGAGCTGGGATGCATGGTTTCATTTGGATCTGATGCGCACATTGCAACGCGTATCGCGCATGCCGGTTGCGTATCCCGTCTGCTTGATGAAATTCACTTTCCGGAAGAGCTTATGGCATGTCGCGATGCCGCAACGTTTCTGAAGGTAAAAGAAGCGGCCGGGGTAGGTATACCTCACTGAGATGCGCTATACCACCGGATAAGTATGCACGCGTAAGAAAACTACAGCTCTATGGTGAGTTCAACGGGGCAATGGTCGCTGCCGTAGACTTCGTTCAAGATGGCCGCACCGGTAATTTGTTGTGCGATTACTGACAAGGAAGTAGTCAATGCGCCAGCCTGCGTTGTTTTTGCGGGCGTTAAAGCGATAGCTCCACCAGCTATAAGCGCCGGTCACATCGGGGTGCCGATAGCGGAACGTATCGGTAAATCCCGCGTCAAGAAGTTTCGTGAAGCTCTCGCGTTCTTCATCAGAAAATCCGGCGTTTTTGTGATTGCTACTGGGGTTTTTGAGGTCAATCTCAGTGTGAGCTACATTGAAATCTCCACAGGTAATGAGTGGTTTTTGTGCAGATAGCTCTGCAATGAAATCTCGATAGCACTCATCCCAAACCAGGCGCTCGTCAAGCCGTGCAAGCTGCTCTTTTGAGTTGGGTGTATATACGTCAACAAACCAGAACCGATCAAATTCCAATGCACAGATGCGACCTTCATTGTCAGCAACCGGAGATCCAATTTGACGTATTACCTGCAGAGGTTCTTCTCGCGAGAAAACCGCCGTGCCCGAGTAACCCTTGCGCTCAGCATAGTTCCATGTTTGGAAATAACCGGGTATATCAAGGTCAACTTGGCCTTCCTGCAGCTTAGTTTCTTGAAGGGCAAAGATGTCGGCATCGATTGTTTCAAGAATCTCGGTAAACGAAGGATCTTTTTTTAAGACGGCTCGCAGTCCGTTAACGTTCCACGAGGCGAACTTGTATTCTTTGGCATCTGCAGTGTTTGAGCTGCAGGAAGTTTGAGAGACGGCGGTGTCGGACTTTTGTGTGTTATTTGTAGCACTCATGGTTTCTCACTTTCTCGGATGGTCATAGACCATGGTAAACGAGTAAGCGCGCAAAAACCTCTACAATAGATACGTTCACGACAAGCGCAATGAAGTTACATCGTGCTCGCGCAAGGAGGCCTTCATGCTGAGGCAAAGCTATACGACATGGCAATGTGGTACCCATACCCTTTCTCTTGCTCGTCCGCGAATTATGGGCATCTTAAACGTTACGCCCGATTCGTTTTCTGACGGAGGTAAGAATTTTGATGCGAAAGCAGCAATCAAACGGGGTCTTCAGATGCTTGATGAGGGTGCGGACATCATCGACGTTGGTGGAGAGTCAACCAGACCCGGACATACGCCGGTGGATCCAAAAGAAGAGGCCGAGCGTGTGGTTCCGGTGGTTCGTGAGCTCCTTAAGGCCGGAGCGCTTGTTTCCATCGATACGCGCCATGCCGAGGTGGCACGCATGTGCGTCCGTTTGGGAGTGCAGATTATCAATGACGTTTCGGGCTTTACCGATCCTGAAATGGTGAAGGTAGCCGCGGATTCTAAGTGTGGCTGCATCGTGATGCACTGGAACAAGGAGGGCTTGGGAGCACATGTTGAGCGCAAGCGCGTTGCCCTTGACGACAGTAGGCCGGTCCGTCCGGAAGCTGCTCGTTCTCTCACATCACAGCGCCGTTTTACCCTGCCTGAAGAAGCGCCTATCATGCGTCAAATTATGGGCTTTTTGGGCGATCAAGCGCGTATTCTTATGCGAGCCGGCGTTTCTCATGATCGTATTTGCATCGATCCCGGCCCGGGCTTTGATAAGTTTGCCGATGAGGACATTGTTATTCAGCGGGCTACACGCTCCATGGTTTCCATGGGCTACCCGCTCATGTGCGCGGTATCGCGTAAACGCTTTGTGGGCGCGGTGTCGGGTGTGAGTACGGTGACAGATCGGGATGCGGCAACGCAGGCCATTTGTATTGCCGCCATCACTAACGGGGCCAGAATTCTCCGTGTGCATAATGTTGCAGGTGCCGCACAGGCCATTAATTCATTTTGGGCTATGACCGAAAAAGATTCACGTCAAGGTTTTGTGGCACTTGGCTCAAACGTGGGTGATCGCGTGGCGTATTTGGCCCGCGCAACACAGCTCATAGATGAGATCCCTTTGACGTGCGTGGTGTCTGTGAGCCATGCGTACGAGACGGAACCGGCCTACGGTATTGCAACGCCGGTCGCCAATGCGGTGGCTGAAATCCGAACCGAACTCCATCCGCTCGTACTTCTCGGCGAGTTGCTTAAAGTTGAAGACACGCTCGGCCGTATCCGCAAGCCGGGTGAGGAAGGCCATGGCCCGCGTACCATCGACTGCGATTTGCTTTGGGTTGAGGGAGAAGAGCACGCCGGCAGGCGCCTGACGCTTCCGCACCCGCTCCTCGGTGAGCGCGACTATGTGTTGGTTCCCATGGAAGACCTGATGCACGATCCGGTCCGCTTCCTTACCCATAGCGGAGTTGAAGTCGTCCCTTCCGATCAGCGTGTTGGTCATGTCACGGCCGACCTCGGCGAAGTTGTTTGGGAGTAGCTCCGTGAGTGTGTTCGATACGGTAGTTAAGCTGGCGCAAACCGGTGAGCAAGCAGGAGTTTTTCTTGCGGAAGACAGCAATGGAAAAAGTACCGACCAAGGCGAGAAGCACGTTGAATGCGCGCTCATTCTGCGCCCCGATGTTCCCATGCAACAGGTAATGGGCATTCCGTACGTTGTGGCCTATGGTCTGGCGGAGGCTCTTGAAGATGCCGTACCGAACATTGGCATTGCGTGGCCCTATGGGATTGTTATTGGGGATACGCCTGTCGCCTCCATACGAGCCCATGCGGGATATGCGGACGGCATGTTTGTCGTGTGCGGGTTGACATTTGATTTTGAGGAGTTTCCTGAAGTTGGAGAGCTTCTCGCCACAGGGGCATTGAGTCTTACAAATTTGGCACAAAGGGCCATGGCTACGGTAGGTAGTTGGGCTGAAAATGTTAAGGCAGGCCGCGCGGCTGCAGGACCGCTTGCACCCATCCTGAATGAGTATTTTGAGCGCGTAACGTTGCTTGGTCAGACGGTTGATGTGGTGTATCCCAATGGTAACGTGGCGTATACGGCGCATTTTGGTGGCGTTGACGTGTGGGGTCGTGCGATCATTGTGGATGGTGAGGGAAAAGAGACCGCCATCACACCTGAACAGGCATCTATCCGCGCTTCCAGATGACCGTTTATCCGTGCTGCTGTATGACGAGTGTGCGTATCATATTTTAGATGACCGTTTACCGATGTGCACACATATTACTTAAAAGTGATACCAAAATTATTTTAAAATATTCTTGTTACGCGGTGTAAAACAAGGAGACGGCCATGTCTAGCGCATTGGTATATACGCGTTCTTCGTCAGAAATTTCAATCAATGCCGGACAAATTCAGGAATGCAGCGATGAGCTTACGAATGCAATGGATGGACTTGACGAGGATATTTTCACCTTAACGTACCCCGATTTTCCCGGCATTCCTACACAGATGCATGCTGCTATTGCTTCGACATTTCAAAAAGCGCTCGCCACTCTTTCTCGTGGGGTGAAGCATGATGCAAAGGCGTTGGTTGCCGCGAAGGATTCTTTTGTGCAAGCTGACACAAAAAGTGCTCATGCGATACAAGATATGGGCAGGTGATAACTTGTGAAAGACTTTGATTATGAGACGAATAAAATCGTTGCCGCCTATCATGAGTCACTCAGAAGAATTGAGTTCAAAGAGGAACGCCTCCGCCGCGAACATCAGAAAAATGAAGAAGCACTTGAGCGGATTCGTATGATTTTTGCGGACATAGAAAGTCAGGCGTTCTATGCGCTTGGCTCCGATTCTTTATTGTATGGTCAACTTCGCTCCGGTTTTGATGAGTCGTTCTACATTTGGCAAAATGCCTCAGAAGATGTTGAGAATTCTTTTCAGGTAGCACAGCGACAACTTCGACAAGCAGAGGAGGATGCTCATACCATCTTTGTGAAAGCATTGAGAGCGTTGGAAGCTAAAGAGAGGGCAAGCCGTGATTATTAGTCCTCAAGCTCTTATCGCCGCAATTGAGCATGACCTTTCGGTTGCAAAGAGTATCTACAATAAAACACAAGATGAAGCAAAAACGCTGGAGGAAGTTGCTTACTCTGATGCGTTAGGCACCGGACAGGCAGCAACGGCGTTTCGTAGTCTCATACAAGAAGTGCGGCTTCCTGCAGTCTATTGTATTCAAGATGCCGTGATGGAATATATAGAGGATATTAGGGCAAATGAATCTGCGGCAAAGGAGGCCTTCAGATTCTCCGGAATGGTAGTTGACTTAGAGCAAATGGAATTTCTTTTGCAGCTTTGTCATGACAGAATAAATGAATGTGCATACCTGAAAGAAGACACAAGTCTTGATCCGGGAGTAGCCCGCGCTGCCGATAACACTCTGTTCAACCTTATGCAGTTACGCTCACAGCTGGATATGGAGATTGTGGCAATAAAAGAGTACCTTAACAATTCATCGTTATATGTAATGAGCCAGGCATATATGACAGGGCTTGCACATGTTGAGGAATGTGTAAGAAATGTTGCATACAATGCTCAGGCCGGTACGTACAACCTTGATGGAGTTGACCTGAGTTGGCGTCCAAAGTTTGATGACGCATGGTGGAAAAAACACAACAGACGCATACTTGAACAGTACTTTATTCTTAGTAAAGATGGGGAGATTATCGGCATACAATCTGATGCCCTACCAAGGCTCTTGGAACTCAGTATGCTGATTCCAGAATGCCTGTTTAGCTCGGGTCTTCCCGAAAAGGTGGGTACTCTTACAGGGGCCGAGAAGTATGCTTTGTTGGTGCTTGTGTACAATCTTGCTCCAAGTATATATGGTGTTGAAAAAGGAGCTGTTCATAGACTTACCAATAGCTCTGTGATAGGGGATAGAGTTTTCCAGCAGCTTCCTTGGCATAAAGAGCTTAAAGAGATTTTTCAGGATTTGTACAATCATTCTTTGCGTATTGATCTTATGAAGAGCTTTACCTCCTTTTCGTTTGAGAATGGTCGATTTTTTACTTCTGACTCTCCCGGTAGTATCCAGCACAGAAATGGCTTTGCGGATGTTTACGATAAGGGCGAGCAGCTCTTAGGAATGGATTTGGATACGTATATTACGACGTTTGAATATAACGGAAAGGAATATAGGATTCAGGAATGGGATGGTTCCTATATGGCAGGAATTGGTTATGGAGGCGAGATAGCCGTCTATTCTCGTGATATGTCCCCTAATGGGTATCGCGGCTACCATCACATGGCCAATTCGCAGGTTGAGAGTAGACTAGACTGCCTTACGTCTCAAGAAGTCGAGAGTCAGTTCATCATGTATAAAGCTGTGCTTGGGGATCAGGTTCCTAAGATGCAAGTGCACATAAAGACTCTTAGTGGTGAAAATGAATTTGATGGGAATATGGGAGATACAAGTTGGTCGTTTAACGGTAAAGTTAGGCCAATAGATACAGATGGATCTTATTCCATAACAGTAGATAACGATCAACTATATGTTACAGCGACTGTTGATTTTAAAAATGATATCGGACTAGCACAGGCAGCCCATGATGCTTTAAAAAAAGATGGAATTAACGTACAGCTTGAGGGTACTGAGATTACTGTTTCGTATGGTGCAAAGGGGAGAGATTAATGAAGGAAGTACAAAAACTTCTCCTTACCCGAAAACACTTCCTTCAGGTAGTAGGACTCCTTAGCAGCGAGGCTATTCTTTCTGGCTGCTCGAAGGAGAAGCTAGAAATGGATTCGTTTTTTAACTTCACAAAAGGAGACAAAGTGTCTGATATAGAGATTCCTGATAAGAAATCAGCGAAAGATTTTATTCTCAGTGAATTAAGTAAAAGATATGACGAAGATTTCATACAAGTCGATGGAACCGAAATGACCGCATATGATCCAGATGAAGATCGTGAGATATGCTATGAGATGCTTGTTGCTCCAAAGACTCAACTGAGTAAAGTATTTACCTCAATGGTTTATACAAATGCGGATACAAACAAACAAGTATTTCCAGTAATGGACAACTACCAGCAGTATCTCTTTACTCCTATTGTCTGCAAACCCTTCGAGGAGTATCTAGTCAATCAAGACAGTATAGATGGATATGCTGTTAAGTTGACTTGGAACAAAATGGATGATGAGGTATGGACTGCCGATCAAGTAGAACAGTATATGGGACTTGGTGTGGATGGGGATCCTGTAGTGGGAATGCTCATTATGGTTGCCCGTACTTCTCCTGAAGAGGTCGCTCAGATAATTTATGATGCTCATATTAGCTGCGCACAATTTAATAGAAATATGCGACTTGTCTTTGGCTTGACCGGCTGTGATATGAGAGACTCAAAAAACAATATCTATGGTACACATCTTGATTATATGTACTTCAATACTAGAAAAAATGCGAGTTTTCAATATACGGATATTGTTAAAGAAGTAGCTAATCAAATGAAAATAGTAAAAGAAACAGGCTGGGATGGCATAGGTAGAGTTGGAGATCCTAACAATGTTGTGTCTTCTGTTACCTGGAAACAGAAGAAGTAGTAATGAGCAGCAAAAGACATATTCTCCTTACCCGAAAACACTTCCTTCAGGTAGTAGGACTCCTTAGCAGCGAGGC
>OLQM01001624.1_pt1 | contig 24585 bp, 19 predicted proteins | sample 1673161 | NCBI WGS metagenome assembly OLQM01 (sample SAMEA3136761, study PRJEB25190) | human gut metagenome | reverse complement strand
ATGGTAGCACACTAAAGTGTTTTTGTAAAGAGGGAATTTAAAATCCGCGGCGCGCGGCAGGAGCTGCCATTCGGCCTGCTCCATCACGCGGCGCTGCAAAGTTTCAGCGGTGTCGCCCGGCTCGATCTCAACTGCCTTTTGCAGCACGATCTCGCCGCCGTCGGGGATCTCATTGACAAAGTGGACCGTTGCGCCCGTGACCTTCACGCCGCGTGCAAGCGCGGCCTCATGTACCTTGAGGCCGTACATTCCCTTGCCGCAGAACGACGGAATCAGCGAGGGGTGGATATTCAAAATGCGGCGCGGCCATTTTTTTGTAAAGCTCTCGCTCAGAATGCTCAAAAAACCCGCAAGCAGAATAACGTCGATCTTATACGCGGCAAGAAGGTGCTCGATGGCACGCTCAAAATCCTGCTGCACAAGGCTCGACGGCACGGTCTGCGCCGGAACGCCGGCGTTTTTTGCACGCTCAAGCGCGTAAGCGCCCGCCTGCGACGAAACGACCAGTGCGATCTCGCCGTGCGGAATGGCGCCGTTTTTCTGCGCGTCGAGCAGCGCCTGTAAATTCGTGCCGCCGCCGGAAACAAAAACGGCGATCCGCGCGCGATTCAGCATAAGGTGACCTTCTCTTCCCCGCTCACCACTTCGCCGATCACATAGGCGTCCTGGCCGTTTTCCTTGAGGGCGGCGATCGCACGGTCGGCGTCCTCCTTCGCGGCGATGAGCGTCATGCCGGTACCCATATTATAGGTGTTGAACATGTCGTGCTCAGAGACATTGCCCATACGGCGGAGCATCGTGAAGATGGACGGGATGCGCAGCGCGGACTTTTCGATCTTCGCGCACAGGCCGTCGGGAATGCAGCGGGGGATATTTTCATAGAAGCCGCCGCCCGTGATGTGGCTCACGCCGTTGATCTTCGTCTGTTCCATCGCGGCGAGGACGGGCTTTACATAGATCTTGGTCGGGCGCAGCAGCTCTTCGCCGAGCGTGCAGCCCAGCTCGTCGATGTGCGCGCCGAGATCGGCGTGCTCCACGTTGAACACCTTGCGCACAAGGGAGTAACCGTTGGAGTGGATACCGCTCGAGGGAAGCGCGATTACCACATCGCCCGCCTTCATGCGGTTATGGTCGATGATCTTCTCGCGGTCGACAATGCCGACGGCAAAGCCGGCAAGGTCGTAATCGTCGGCAGCCATGGTGCCGGGATGCTCGGCGGTCTCGCCGCCGATGAGCGCGCAGCCGGACTGCACGCAGCCCTCGGCCACGCCGGAGACAAGCGTTGCGACCTTCTCCGGCTCGTTCTTGCCGATGGCAATATAGTCGAGGAAGAAGATGGGCTTTGCGCCGCAGCAGATGATGTCGTTGACGCACATGGCAACGCAGTCGATGCCGACGGTGTCGTGCTTGTCCACAAGCTGCGCGATGCGCTGCTTGGTGCCAACACCGTCCGTACCGGAGACAAGCACTGGCTCCTTCATGCCGGCAAGGTCAGGTGCAAACAGGCCGCCGAAGCCACCAAGATCGGACACCACGCCCGGGATCATCGTGCGCTGCACGTGCTTTTTCATCAGCTTGACGCCCTCATAGCCCGCCTCGATATTCACGCCGGCGGCCGCGTATGCTTCCGAATGAGAAATGCCCATATTGTTATTCCTTTCCGGTCCAGCAATAGGTGCAGACCTGTTCCCTGTCAATACCGATCGCCTCCAGCATTCCCTCAAGGGACTGGTAGGACAGCGAGTCGAAGCCGAACTGCTCGCAGATGGCGTGCAGCAGGCATTTTCCGCGCTCGCAGCTGCTGTCGGCGTATTCTTCCAGATGCTTTTGCCCCTCGTTGCCCTCCAGCTCCTGCACCATGCGGCGCGCCAGCAGGTCCATGGGACTGTTGCCGCGCGAGAAGTTCAGGTAACGGCAGGGATACATGATGGGCGGGCAGGCAGGGCGGATGTGCACCTCCTTCGCGCCGCTTTGGTACAGAAATTCCGTGGTTTCGCCCAGCTGGGTGCCCCGCACGATGGAGTCGTCGATGAGCAGCAGCTTCTTGCCGCGAATCAGAGCGTCCACAGGAATCAGCTTCATGCGGGCGATCAGGTTTCTCTGTCCCTGGTTCTGGGGCATGAAGGAGCGCGGCCAGGTGGGGGTGTATTTGATGAAGGGACGGGCAAATGGAATGCCGGATTCATTGGCATACCCGATGGCGTGGGCGATGCCTGAGTCAGGAACGCCCGCAACCACTTCGGGCTGCGCGTCATCCCTCTTTGCCAGCAGCTTTCCGCACTCGTAGCGCATGCTCTCCACATTAATGCCCTCGTAGCTGGATGTGGGATAGCCGTAGTATACCCACAGGAAGGAGCATATCTTCATTTCTTCCCTGGGAGGGCTGACCGTCTCCGCGCTCTCAGGCGTCATATATACGATCTCGCCGGGCCCCAGTTCTTTGTAGTCCGTATATCCCAGATTGATGTAAGCAAAGCTTTCAAAGGAGGCGCAGTAGGCGTCCTCCTTGCGTCCGATGACAATGGGGGTCCTTCCGAATTTATCCCTGGACGCATAGATTCCTTCCGGGGTCAGTAACAGGATGGACATGGAGCCCTCTATTTTTTCCTGGGCATAAAGAAGCCCCTCCACTAAGGTGGATTTCTGGTTGATAAGGGCAGCCGCCAGCTCTGTTGCGTTGATGCGACCGTGACTCATTTCCATAAAATGAATGTGGCCGTTTTCGTAGGCTGATGCCACCAGCTCCGCCTCGTTGTTGATTTTTCCCACTGTGGTTATGGCAAAGCTGCCCAGGTGGGACTGTATCAGAAGGGGCTGGGGTTCGGTGTCGGAAATACATCCGATTCCCAATGTTCCCTCAAGCTCGTCCAAATCCCCGTCAAACTTCGTACGGAAGGGAGTGTTTTCAATATTGTGGATGGATCTTGTAAAGCCCTGGCTGCCGTATACGGCCATTCCGCCTCTTTTTGTCCCCAGATGGGAGTGATAATCCACTCCGAAAAACAAGTCCAGGGTACAGCTGTTTTTTGATGCAACACCAAATATTCCGCCCATATGTCATACCTCTTTTATCTATGTGTTTGCTTTACGTCTTCACGATTGATTACGGCTCTGTCTGCCGGTTACGGACTTATCATAACATATATTAGTGGTACAGGACAATATGATTAATATATTATTTATACTTATGAAAAACTATAAGCATGCCAGGAAGAGTTTTCCGGTGAATATTCACTTGCGCACCGGGATGACAATTCCGTGCATTTGAGGTATACTTGTGATAAATCTTCAGGAGCTTTCAGATGTACTTCGGAGAGGAGGCTTGTAAATGACAGAATCAGATGGACAGAATGGACAGGAGATACGGGCCCTCCGCCTGACAGTGGCGCAGGATGGCAGCGGTGACTATGATACGGTAGGCGCGGCCCTGGCGGCCTTGGGAGACAAGGAGGGACCGCCGGCCCGTATTTATATAAAAAAGGGCGTGTACAGAGAACGGCTGGAAATTAAAAGGCCGGGAATCACATTGGAGGGCCAGACAGCCGGCGGCACCGTCATTACCTGCGGACTGTCTGCCGGGATGACCATGGAGGACGGCAGCAAGCGGGGGACCTTCCGCACCTACAGTGTGCTGGTGGACACCCACGATTTTACCGCAAGGAACCTGACCATTGAAAACAGCGCCGGTCCGGGCGAAGCGGCGGGACAGGCGCTGGCCCTGTATGCGGACGGAGACCGGATACTGTTTAAGGGATGCAGGCTGCTGGGAGGCCAGGACACACTTTTCACAGGCCCTCTTCCCCCGAAAGAGATACAAAAGAACGGATTCATCGGACCAAAACAGTTTTCACCCAGGATAAACGGGCGCCACTGCTACCGGGACTGCTTTATACGGGGGGATATAGACTTTATATTTGGAAGCGCCACAGCCTATTTTGACAGGTGTGAGCTGTACTCTGCCGGCCGGGATACAGAGAGAAAGGGGTATGTGACCGCCGCGTCCACCCCCAGGGGCCAGAGATACGGGTATGTGTTCCGAAACTGCCGGTTTACAGGAAACAGCTCCCGTGAAAGCGTCTACCTGGGCAGGCCCTGGAGGGATTACGCCAGGACGGTGCTCATTGACTGCTATCTGGGGCCCCACATATGCCGTGAGGGATGGCATGACTGGGATAAAAAGGACGCGCGGTCCACATTGTTTTACGGGGAATACGGAAGCTATGGACCGGGGGCGGCGGGCCGGGAGGCATCGGAACAGGGTAAAAGGGACCGGGGTACATCAAGGCCGGACTGGGTTTCCATGCTTACCCGTGAACAGATACAGGACTACACCATGGAACAGGTTCTGGGCGGAACGGACGGGTGGAACCCCGGGCATATATTGTAAGAAGGAAGGGATAAACGTATGGATTTATACCGTATCATACTGGTGGACGACGAGGAAGAGGTCAGGCAGAGTATCATCAGGAAAATTGACTGGACGGGAGCCGGTTTCTGCGTGGTTGGGGATGCGGAAAACGGGGAGGAAGCCCTGGAGAAAGTGGAGGCCCTGGAGCCGGACCTGATACTGACGGACATCAGGATGCCCTTTATGGACGGCCTTTCCCTGGCTGAACGGGTGAGGCAGAAATATCCCTCGGTTAAAATCGTGATTTTTTCAGGCTACGATGATTTTGAGTATGCCAAGCAGGCCATAAAGCTGAATGTGACGGAGTATATCCTGAAGCCTGTGAATGTGGAGGAGCTGACTGCCATCTTAAAGCGCATCAAATCCAACCTGGACGATGAGATCGAGCAGAAAAGGAATGTGAGCCTGCTGCGTGAAAATTATATTCGCAGCCTTCCCATTCTCAGGGACCAGTTTTTAAACGAGCTGGTGGGAAGCACTGTGCCCGGAAATGTACTTAAGGAAAAGCTGGCTGAATATGATATCCCGCTGGCAGGAGCCAAGAAGTGGGTGGCCGCGGCCATTGACATAGAGCCGGAGGAGATACGGGAGGGAAATATGCTGCCTCTCCACAAGGAGAGGGATCTGATTCCCATTTCCGTCATGCAGGTAGTGGAGGAAAAGCTGGGAAACTATTGCCGTTCTTCCGTATTCACTTCCTCCAGGACCTCCTGGTCTGAGCTGGCCCTTATTGCTGCCATTGATGAGGATAACAGCCAGACAGGACTGATTGACGTTCTGGGGGATATCTGCAAGGAGACAAAGAAGATTCTGGAGGTGCCCATTACCATTGGTATCGGCCACAGCTGCCAGGACCTGGGGGAGATTAACTGCTCCTATAAGGCGGCCGTGGACGCCCTTGGCTATAAGGCCATCGTGGGAGCCGGAAGCACCATCTACATCAATGACGTGGAGCCTGTAAGCGGGGGAAAGCTGAGCTTTGACTGCAAGGACGAAGCGGAACTCATTGCGGCCATCAAGTTCGGCCCCAGGGAGAAGATAGAGGAAGCAGTGCAGGCGGTTATGGATAAAATGAGCGATGCAAAGGTGCATTTCAGGCAGTGCCAGGCATATATGCTCAGCGTGTCCAGCTCCATTGTCCAGCTGATACAGCAGTATGACCTGGACCTGGAACAGCTGACGGAGGAGGGGGAGCAGCAGGGGGATACCTTTGCCGTCATACCCAGGATGATGAAAAAGGAGGACTTTGCCCACTGGCTTCTCTCGGCCGCCCTCAGGATGAACCAGGCCATGAACCGGGAGCGGGATAATACCATGAAGCAGGTCATCCAGAAGGCCAAGGAATATATTATGGACAATTACCAGGACACGGATTTATCCGTGGAGAAGATATGCCGCCAGCTGCACATGAGCCCGGCCTATTTCTCCACCATGTTCAAGAAGGAGACAGGGCAGGCATATACCGCCTACCTGACCCAGGTCCGCCTGGACAAGGCAGTGGAGCTTCTCAACAAGACCGATGACAAGACCTATGTCATAGCGGCCAAGGTGGGATACCAGGAGCAGAATTATTTCAGCTATGTGTTCAAGAAGCGTTTCGGGGTCTCGCCCACCAAGTTCAGAGGGGCAAAATAGATACAACAGGCCTGCGCCGCCGCTTATGGCGGAAAGGGGCAGGCAGCGTAAAGGAGCAGGGGACATGTTGTTTGAAAAGCAGAGGGTTAAGCTGCAGAAGGCCAGTATACGTTATATCATATTCATCTACTTTACGCTGACGGCCCTGGCCGCCAGTATATTCATAGGCATTTCCCTGTATTCCAGGCTGTCGGGCCAGATGTCCGCCACCATCCGGGAGGAGAACCAGATACTGATTAATCAGATCACCCGGTCCATGGAGGATTATCTGCGGACCGTGATGAAGCTGTCTGATTCCCTGTACTACGGGGTCGTGAAGAACGCGGACCTGGCCAGCGGATCCATCGGAAGCGAGATGACCCTTCTCTATGACAACAACAAGGACAATGTGGAGAATATTGCCCTTTTGTCCAAGGAAGGAAAGCTGCTGGAAGCCGTGCCTGCTGCCCGCCTTAAGACTAATGTGGATGTCACCGGAGAAAACTGGTTTACCTCCACCCTGGAGAAAACGGAGAATATGCATTTCTCCACGCCCCATGTCCAGTACATTTTTGACGGCAGCGAGAACCAATACCGGTGGGTCATTTCCCTGTCAAGAGCAGTGGAAATTACCCAGGGACCTTCCACGGACCAGGGAGTCCTGCTGATTGACATACGCTACAGCAGTCTGGAGCAGCTCTTTGACGGGGTGAATCTGGGAAACGGAGGCTATGTCTACTTAATCAGCAGCAGCGGGGAAATCATATACCACCCCCAGGCCCAGCTGATTGATTCTGGAATCGTCCGGGAGAACAACCTGGAGGTATCCGGACTCAGGGACGGCAATTACCGGCAGACCGTGGACGGGGAGGAACGGACCGTCACGGTTAAGACCGTGGGATATACAGGCTGGAAGGTGGTGGGGGTGACGCCTCTTGACGGCGTGTCCCTCAACAATATCAAGACTAAGCTTCTGGTGGTTTTCATGATTGCCTTTGTCCTTTTTATCATGACCATTATCAATTCTTATATCTCCACCAGGATAACCGACCCCATCAAGGAGCTGGAGAAATCCGTCAATGAAATTGAGGCAGGCAATCTGGAGACAGAGGTCAGGAGCGGCGGCTCCTACGAGATACAGCATCTGGGCAATTCCATACAAAACATGGCCCGGCAGATACGGCGGCTTATGGACGATATTGTGGCGGAGCATGAATCCAAGCGGAAGAGCGAGTTCGACACCCTCCAGGCGCAGATTAACCCCCATTTCCTGTATAACACCCTGGATATCATTGTTTGGATGATTGAAAATGAGAACCTGACCGACGCGGTGCGTGTCGTGACGGCCCTGGCCAGGTTTTTCCGAATCAGCCTCAGCAGGGGAAAAAGCATTATAGCTGTCAGGGATGAGCTGGAGCATGTGCGCAACTACCTTATGATTCAGCACATGCGCTATAAAAATAAGTTTACCTATACCGTGGAAGCAGAGGATGAGGTCCTTGACCTGGCCAGTCTCAAGCTTATCCTCCAGCCCCTGGTGGAAAATGCCATCTATCACGGCATGGAATTCATGGACGGCGACGGGGAAATCCGTATCCGGGCATGGCGTCAGGACAAGGATTTATTCATGAGTGTCTCGGACAACGGCCTGGGGATGACACGGGAGCAGGTGAAACGGCTGTTCGGGGACACGGACCATGTGCCGTCGGGCAGGGGATCCGGTATCGGAGTGAAGAATGTCCACCAGCGTATCCGTCTGTATTTTGGAAATGGCTACGGACTGGAAATCCAGTCGGAGCCGGATGAAGGGACCACGGTCACGGCCCGTCTGCCGGCCATCCCCTACGGGGAAGTAAAGAAAGAGGGAGCCTATGTTAAATAAAGGAAAAATACTCTGGTGCATATGGGCCGGCATCCTGGTCCTGCTGTTTTTGATGTCCTCCACGGATCTGATTATCAAGGAAAAGAAAATCGAGGTATATCCGATTTCCGTCATCATAGAGGGGGACAACGACGACTATTATGTGAATTTCAAAAAGGGTATGGACCAGGCCGCGGTGGAGTTCCATGGGGATGTCAGCTTCATCACCCTTTATGCCGACCATGACCAGGCCCAGCAGATGGAGCTGGTAAAACGGGAAATCAGGGACGGGGCCAGGGCTGTGATCCTGGCTCCGGTAAAGCCTGAGGAGGCGGTAAGGAAATTGGAGGATATGAACCCCGGCTGCCCCGTCATCCTTCTGGGCCAGTCTCCGGATGAGGGCACAGCTTTGGATACCATCGGCGTGGACGGAAGGGAGATTGGAAGGCTGCTGGGAGAGGCGGCGGCTTCCCAGGCATCCAGGGATGTGCCGGTCTATCTCTTTTGCGGGGGGCTGGACTATGGGGACAGTGCCTGGGTCTACGAGGGGGTCAGGACTGTGCTGGATGAGCAGGGGTATCATTACCGGCTCATTGAGAGGAAAAACCAGGACACATACCGTCAGGCCATACAGGAAACAGACGCTCCCGGAGGCGGCAGGATTACCATTATAGCACTGGATGTGCAGTCGCTGGACCAGGCCACCCGGATACTGGAGGAAAACACCATATACCAGGGCAGGGTGGCGGGACTCTACGGCGCCGGAAGCACCACATCACTGCTCAGGGCCCTGGACAGGGGAATTGTCACAGGGCTGACTGCCTATAACCAGTTTGACGAGGGATATTTAAGCGTGAAGCAGGCAGTGGAAGCTATCCAGGGCACGCGCCAGAAGCAGAACACCGTGCTGGAGGCCATCTATGTGGATAAGGATAAGCTGAGGGATAAGGCATACGAGAAAATGCTCTATCCCATTGAGTAAGGGCAGTTGTGATGAAAAGAAGCGTAATAAGGTAAGGAAAGGGGCATTGCGGTGAAACGGAATTGGATGTATCTATTGGCAGCCTGTATGGGAGCGGCTGTCCTCATAGGGGTGTGGCAGTACATGGGAAGGGAAGACGGGCGGCAGATGGATAAGAACTCCATCCGCATCGGTGTTCTGCTCTACCGGGGGGACGACACCTTCATCGGTACCCTGCGCTCCGGCCTGGAGGACAAGGCAAAGGAATATGAACAGGAAACAGGTATCAAGGTGAAGTTGGATATCATGGACGCCAAGGGGAGCCAGAATACCCAGAACAGCCAGGTGGAGCGTCTGATCTCCCTGGGCTGCGATGCCCTGTGCATCAACAGCGTGGACCGTTCGTCGGCATCCATCATCATAGACAAGGCCATGGATGCAGGAACTCCGGTGGTGTTCTTTAACCGGGAGCCTGTGGAGGAGGACATGAACCGCTGGGAAAAGCTGTACTACGTGGGAGCGGACGCCAAGGAATCCGCCGTGCTCCAGGGAGACATCCTGGTGGATGCCTATAATCAGGATACACGAACCCTGGACGCCAACGGCAACGGACTGGTAAGCTATGTGCTTCTGGAAGGGGAAACCAGCCATCAGGACTCCCTGATCCGCACGGAGTGGTCCATCCAGACCTTAAAGGACGGAGGCGTACCTTTGGAGAAGATTACGGGAGGAATCGCCAACTGGGACAGAAGCCAGGCATCAGCCCTGATGGAGCAGTGGCTGAAGGAGTATACGGGCCAGATTGAACTGGTGGTCAGCAACAACGACGACATGGCCCTGGGAGCCATTGACGCCATAAACCGGGCCGGAATCGGGGCCAATTCCATCAAGGTGGTGGGGATTGACGGCACCCCTGTGGGCATAAAGGCCCTGGAGGAAGGATATCTTTTCGGCACAGTGGAATCAGATAAGGAACGCTACTCCCGGGTTATATTTGACATTGCCTGGAGCCTGTCCCTGAACCAGGATCCAAAGGACAGGGTGCCTCAGCTGGATGGAAATTATTACTGGTGCCCGCAGAGGGCTTTGACCCAGGCTGAGGCAAAATTGCTTAAAAACCAGTGATGTATCATAAAAACACCGACGGAAAAAGATAAAATCGAAGAAATTTTATAGTCATTCTATAAAAATCATATGGAAAAATGCACAACCGGGTCGTATAATAATCTTGTTGTTAAGCAAAAACAACCAAAGACAACAAAACTATAAGGGAGGAATTAAAAATGAAGAAAGCATTAAGTGTTGCTCTTGCGTGTTCCATGGCATTATCACTGGTTGCCTGCGGAGGCGGCAGCAAGCCAACGGAAGCACCAACCACAGCAGCTGCAGGGGATACCACAACCGCGGCAGCAGCAGACACAACCGCGGCAGACACAGCAGCGGCACCGGAAGCAGGCGCAGAGGTGGCAAACAAGGATAAGCCTTTAGTATGGTTCAACCGCCAGCCATCCAGCAGTGCTACAGGACAGCTTGATATGACAGCCCTGAATTTTAATAAGGATACATATTATGTAGGTTTCGACGCAAACCAGGGTGCTGAGCTTCAGGGAACCATGGTTAAGGACTACATCGAGAAGAACATCGACTCAATTGACCGCAACGGCGACGGAATCATCGGCTACGTTCTGGCAATCGGCGACATCGGACATAACGACTCTATCGCACGTACAAGAGGCATCCGCAAGGCTCTCGGCACCGCGGTAGAGAAAGACGGCAGCATCAACAGCGATCCTGTTGGCACAAACGCAGACGGTACAGCAACGGTTGTACAGGACGGCTCCATCGAAGTTGGCGGAAAGACATACGTTGTCCGTGAGCTCGCTTCCCAGGAGATGAAGAACTCCGCAGGCGCTACATGGGATGCTGCCACAGCGGGCAATGCAATCGGCACATGGTCTTCCTCTTTTGGCGATCAGATTGATGTTGTTGCATCCAATAACGACGGTATGGGCATGTCCATGTTCAACGCATGGTCCAAGGACAACAAGGTTCCTACATTTGGCTATGACGCAAACAGCGACGCAGTAGCAGCTATCGCAGAGGGCTACGGCGGCACTATCAGCCAGCATGCAGACGTACAGGCTTACCTGACACTCCGCGTTCTGCGCAACGCACTGGACGGAGTTGATATCGATACAGGTATCGGCACAGCAGACGATGCAGGCAATGTCCTGAGTTCTGATGTATATGTTTACAAGGCAGATGAGCGTTCCTACTACGCACTGAACGTTGCTGTTACCGCTGAAAATTATACAGATTTCACAGATTCCACAATGGTATACGCACCTGTATCCAATCAGCTGGATGAGGCTTCCCATGCCACAAAGAATGTATGGCTGAACATCTACAACTCAGCTGATAACTTCCTTGGATCGACCTATCAGCCTCTGCTTCAGAAATACGATAAGCTTCTCAACCTTAAGGTTGACTACATCGGCGGCGACGGGCAGACAGAGTCCAATATTACAAACCGTCTTGGAAATCCAAGCCAGTATGACGCATTTGCCATCAACATGGTTAAGACAGACAATGCAGCTTCATACACATCTCTGCTTGAGCAGTAATATTCATTGAAATAAAGATGTACTGTTATTAGGGAGAAGAAATTCTCCCTAATATTAAAATTGGAACCTATCAATCTACATATACAGGAGTAAAATAATGGCAGATAAGAAAGATGATATCGTCTTATCAATACGCGGTATGAGCAAGTCCTTCGGCCGGAACAGAGTTCTGGACCATATCAGCCTGGATGTGAAGCGCGGAACCGTTATGGGGCTTATGGGTGAGAACGGAGCTGGTAAGTCAACCATGATGAAGTGCCTTTTCGGCACCTACCAGAAAGACGAGGGAAATATCTTCCTGAACGGCAGGGAAGTAAGCTTTTCCGGACCAAAGGATGCTCTTGAAAACGGCATTGCAATGGTTCACCAGGAATTGAATCAGTGTCTGGAACGGAATGTAATTGACAATTTATTCCTCGGACGTTATCCGGTCAATTCCATGGGTGTAATTGATGAAGGCAGGATGAAAAAGGAAGCAGCCGAACTCTTTAGAAAATTGGGAATGACCGTTAACCTCACTCAGCCCATGAGCCGCATGTCCGTATCACAGAGGCAGATGTGCGAAATCGCCAAGGCCATCTCCTACAATTCAAGGGTGATTGTTCTGGATGAGCCTACATCCTCCCTGACCGTGCAGGAGGTTAATAAGCTCTTCGAGATGATGAGGATGTTAAAGGAGCAGGGAATCGCCCTGATTTATATTTCCCACAAGATGGATGAGATTTTTGAAATCTGCGATGAGATATCAGTGCTTCGGGACGGCAATCTGGTTATGACAAAGAGCACCAAGGATGCAAACATGAATGAGCTGATTGCGGCAATGGTCGGCCGTTCCCTTGATAACCGGTTCCCGCCTGTTGACAACACCCCCGGTGATGTGATTCTGTCCATCCAGAATCTGTCCACAAAGTTTGAGCCTCACTTGCAGGATGTTTCATTTGACGTAAAAGAAGGAGAAATATTCGGGCTGTACGGTCTGGTAGGAGCAGGGCGCACGGAACTTCTGGAAACAATCTTTGGTGTCCGCACCAGAGCGGCGGGGCGTGTTTATTTTAATAACCGTCTTATGAATTTCAGCAGCGCAAAGGAAGCCATGGAGCATGGTTTTGCCATGATTACCGAGGAGCGGAAGGCAAATGGCCTGTTTTTAAAAGGGGACCTTACCTTTAATACCACCATTGCCAATCTGCGGCAGTATATGTCGGGCATAGCGCTTTCCGATGCGAAGATGATAAAGGCCACGTCAAACGAAATCAAGATCATGCACACCAAGTGCATGGGCCCCGACGATATGATTTCCAGCCTTTCCGGCGGAAATCAACAGAAGGTCATTTTCGGAAAGTGGCTGGAGCGCAGTCCGCAGGTGTTTATGATGGACGAACCTACACGAGGAATCGACGTGGGCGCAAAGTATGAAATATATGAGCTTATCATCAATATGGCGAAGCAGGGGAAGACAATCATCGTTGTTTCTTCTGAGATGCCGGAGATTCTCGGAATTACAAACCGTATTGGTGTTATGTCAAATGGACGTCTTTCCGGAATTGTTAATACAAAAGAGACAAATCAGGAAGAACTTTTAAGGCTCAGTGCAAAATACCTATAAGGGGGATTCATGGATATGGCGAAAGGAAACAATGAGACTCTTACGGCTGAACAGGAAATGCAGCTGCGCCAGCCAATTGAGGATTATGTTGGCGAAATTCAGAAAAAAATCGACAGTCTCAGAGAGGACGGCACAAACAGGGTAGTCACTCTGCAAAATAGTATTGATGCAACAAAGAGAGACCGTTCCCTTACAAAGGAAGAAAGGGAAAACAGAATTGCGGCTAACAGCGCGGAGATGGAAAAAGCAAAGGCTGTTGAGGCAAAGAACAAGGATGAGATTGCAAAATTAATCTCCAATGCGGAGAGTTACCTTAAGGCACATTTTGATAAGGATTATTATCTGCCGTTAAAGGAAAGCTGTGAGCGGGAAAAAGCGCTTGCAAAGGAAAGATACGACATTAAAGTTGCGGAACTGAACAAAGAACATGAAAATACCCTCTCAAAGCTTACGGACCATCAGGAGATAAAGGATGAGAAGTATGTTCATAAGAACCGCCTGTTTGACGCAAAGATGGACCTGGACAAGGAGCTTCAGCGGATTAAGGACAGAAGGCATGCGGCATTTGTCTGGCAGTATCACCTGATTGACATGCTCCGCCTGTCTAAATTCACCTTCATGGAGACCAGGGCGCAGAAATGGGAGAACTATAAATATACATTCAACCGCAGGACATTCTTGTTGCAGAATGGTCTGTATATCGCTATTATCCTGATTTTCATCGGACTGTGTATCGCTGCGCCGGTGATAAAGAATGTTCAGCTGCTTACCTATAATAACGTTTTAAATATCTTGCAGCAGGCTTCTCCAAGAATGTTCCTGGCTTTGGGCGTTGCCGGACTCATCCTCCTTACCGGTACGGACCTTTCCATAGGACGTATGGTTGGTATGGGCATGACTACCGCGACAATCATCATGCATCAGGGCATCAACACAGGCGCTGTGTTCGGACACGTGTTTGACTTCACAGGCATGCCCATAGGATTAAGAGTGGTATTTGCCCTGGTAATGTGTATCATCTTATGTACGTGCTTTACGGCCATCGGAGGTTTCTTTACCGCTAAATTCAAGATGCATCCGTTCATTTCAACCATGGCCAACATGCTGGTCATTTTTGGACTTGTAACATATGCCACAAAGGGTGTATCCTTTGGCGCCATTGAACCGGCTATTCCAAAGATGATTATTCCAAAAATAAACGGGTTCCCAACCATTATCCTGTGGGCAGTGGCTGCCATCGTAATCGTATGGTTCATCTGGAACAAGACCACCTTCGGCAAGAATTTATACGCAGTAGGCGGCAATCCGGAAGCAGCAGCTGTTTCAGGTATCTCCGTATTCGGAGTAACCATGGGAGCATTCATTCTGGCAGGCATCCTTTACGGATTCGGATCCTGGCTGGAATGCGCAAGAATGGTAGGTTCCGGCTCCGCTGCTTACGGCCAGGGCTGGGAGATGGATGCAATCGCAGCCTGCGTGGTCGGCGGCGTATCCTTTACAGGCGGTATCGGTAAGATTTCAGGCGTAGTAGTCGGCGTGCTTATATTCACCGTACTCATCTACTCCCTTACCATTCTCGGTATCGACACAAACCTTCAGTTCGTATTCGAGGGCATCATTATTATAACCGCTGTAACACTTGACTGCTTGAAGTATGTTCAGAAGAAGTAAGTAAGTTAGGTGTTTCCGTCCGTGATTGAAATAAGTCTGGGGGCTGTGGATACGGCTGCGGGACTAGTATTTCTAGGACGCTGAAAATCGGCTAAATACAAGAGGCTGGCTGCCAAAACTCGCGGCCAAGCCTCTTTTTATATTTAGGTACTGAGCTCAAACAGTTGTCAGCCAGCCTCTTAACGCCGCTTTCCACCGTCCAAGAACTACACGCTTAGCATATAAAATACTAGCCCCGCAGCTGTATCCCAATCCCCCTCTCCCTTTCCCTCACGGACGGAGGAACCTCCCCCTCCCCTGCATCTACTACCATCCACAAGCCAACCTGCTATTTTGATACTCCCTGGTAAACGTAACATCCCTCCCAAACCACTTTGGGGGCTGGAAGGACAGGGCTTCTTCTTCGGTGGTAAATTCCACCTCGGCCAGAATGAGGCCGGCGTAGCGGCCTTCAAAGACGTCCAGCTCAATGGTCAGATGATCTGAGTTATCCAGAGGGATGAAATAACGCTTTTTGGTGAGTACGGAGCCGTCGGCCTTGGGAAGCAGGTGGGCGTAGGCTTCGCGGGTCAGCGGAAGGTTGTATTCTTCCCTGGACAGGAGTCCCTTGCCCTTATAGGTGAGGCAGAAGTCCTCATCCTCCTGGCGGATGCGGACTACCGGGTCAGTGCAGAGATAGGCCTGTTCAATCTGGTGGAAGGGATGGGTGTCATAGCCCTCCGGAAGACAGGGAACCAGGAATTTACGTTCGATTTCCATATGGGAAAACCTCCTTGCTGTGATTGTCGATTAGTGGATTTTACTAACTATTTTTATTTTTTCCATTTTACAATCATATCATTTAACTCTTTTCCTGAAAAGTGATAAATGATAAAATAAAATTACTATGCGATAAATGGCGGAAAGGGAGATTATCATGGCAAAGGTTTATGCATTTCTTGCGGATGGACTGGAAGAGGTTGAATGTCTTGCGGTTGTGGACGTGCTCCGGCGTTCCGGTGTGGAGGTGACACTGGTGTCTGTTACGGGAGACAGGAAAGTAACTGGTTCTCATGGAATTGAGTTGGGGACTGACGCCCTGTTTGATGATGTGGATCCGGATGTGGCAGATGTGCTGTTTTTGCCCGGAGGAATGCCGGGAACAAACAATCTGAAAGCACATAAGGGTCTGAGGGCGGCTGTGGAGTGCGCCAACAAGCAGGGCAGAAGGATTGCGGCCATCTGCGCGGCGCCAAGCATCCTGGGGAGCATGGGGCTCTTAAAGGGCAGGACGGCTACCTGCTATCCGGGATTTGAGGACCATCTCACAGGCGTGTCCTACACCAGCCAGGGTGTTGTGACGGACGGCAACATCACCACCGGCAGGGGCCTGGGATTTGCCCTTGACATGGGACTGGAACTGATTCGCCTGCTTCAGGGTCCCCAGCAGGCCCAGAAGATTGCAGCGGCAATCCAGTATAGCTGGAAATAGTATTCGGATGAGAAAAACTCCTGTTCTGTTCTATATCATATGGATGTGGGATGGAATGGAAGTTTTTTTTGTAAAAAACGCTGGTGTTTTTAAAATGAGCATGCTATAATGGTACATTGAAGTGTAGCGCCCTCATGGATTATGGGCGAACCACATATATTTTAAGGAGGAACCCGTAAAAATGAGTGTACAAGTAGAAAAATTAGAAAAAAACATGGCCAAACTGACAATAGAGTTAAGCGCGGAGCAGTTTGAGGATGCAATGAAAAAAGCCTTCAATAAGAGCAAGAACAAGTTTAATATTCCAGGCTTCCGTAAGGGCAAAGCACCTCGCACCATGATTGAAAAGATGTATGGCGAAGGCATTTTTTATGAGGATGCCGCTGATGAAGCCATCAACGCAACCTGCATGGAGGCAATGAATGAAAGCGGACTGGAGATCGTTTCCAGACCGGAAGTTGCCGTAGATCAGATTGGCAAGGACAAGCCGTTCATCTATACCGCAACCGTAGCCGTAAGGCCGGAAGTGACCCTGGGCGAGTACAAGGGCATCGAGGTAGAGAAGGTGGATGCAGCTGTTAAGCCGGAGGATGTGGAAGCAGAGCTCAAGAAGGTTCAGGAGCAGAACGCAAGACTTCTGACCGTAGAGGACAGACCGGTTGCTGACGGCGACCAGACCGTCATCGACTTTGAGGGATTTGTTGACGGCAAGACATTTGACGGCGGCAAGGCAGCTGATTACCCATTGACAATTGGTTCCCATTCCTTTATCGATACATTTGAGGAGCAGCTGGTTGGCAAGAACATCGGAGAAGAGTGTGAGATTAACGTAACCTTCCCGGAGGAGTATCACGCGGCTGAACTGGCCGGAAAGCCGGCAACCTTTAAGGTGACTGTAAAGGAAATCAAGGTAAAGGAACTTCCGGAACTGGATGATGAGTTTGCAGGAGAGGTTTCTGAATTTGACACTCTGGATGAATACAAGAAGGATATTGAGGCAAAGATTCTTGAGAGAAAGCAGAAAGAAGCTGCTTCCGAAAACGAGAACCGTGTAGTTGACAAAGTAGTGGCAGGCGCTTCCATGGAGATTCCTGACAGGATGGTGGAAGGCCAGATTGACAACATGGTTCAGGATACAGCCCGCCGTATGGAGAGCCAGGGTCTGTCCATGGATCTGTACATGAAGTATACAGGCATGACCATGGAGCAGATGAGAGAGCAGATGAAGCCACAGGCCTTAAAGAGAATCCAGACCAGACTGGTGCTTGAGGAAGTTGTAAAGGCTGAGAACCTGCAGGTTTCCGACGAAAGACTGGATGAGGAGATTGCCAAGATGGTGGCCGCTTACCAGATGGAGGCTGACAAGTTAAAAGGTTATATGTCAGACCGTGATAAGGACCAGATGAAGGAAGATATTGCTGTTCAGGAAGCGGTTGATTTCCTGGTGGCAGAAGCAAAACTGGTATAATTCACATATGATACGGGGGGTTCACAGCGCTTATTTACCTGGCTTTGAATCTCCCTGGTTTCTTATAAGTGTACGTCATCTTGTCCGGGCGGTGAGATGCCGCTCCTGGCAGGGATGACATGAATTGCACGCAGGTGTCTGAATGACAGGCGCCAAGTGCCTATAACTAGGAGGATGGTTAAATGAGTTTAGTACCTTATGTCATTGAGCAGACCAGCCGCGGCGAGCGTTCTTATGACATTTATTCAAGATTACTGAAGGAGAGGATCATATTCCTGGGCGAGGAAGTAAGCGATGTGTCCGCAAGCCTTGTGGTGGCACAGCTCTTATTCCTGGAGTCAGAGGACCCGGGCAAGGATATCCATCTGTATATCAACAGCCCGGGCGGTTCCGTATCCGCGGGATTTGCCATCTATGACACCATGAATTATATTAAGTGCGATGTGTCTACCATCTGTATCGGCATGGCAGCCAGCATGGGCGCGTTCCTTCTTTCCGGAGGGGCCAAGGGCAAGCGTTTCGCTCTGCCTAATGCAGAAATCATGATTCATCAGCCTTCGGGCGGGGCCAAGGGCCAGGCCACTGAGATTAAAATTGTGGCTGAGAATATCTTAAAGACAAGAAAGAAATTAAACGAAATCCTGGCAGCAAACACAGGGAAGCCCCTGGAAGTGATTGAGCGCGATACGGAGCGTGACAATTATATGTCTGCATTGGAGGCCAAGGAATACGGCCTTATTGATGAAATCATCGCACATCATTAGTGCTGCGGCCCAGCGCTAAGGCATCAGGCCGGTAACGTAAAACAGCAAGTAAAGGATATGAAAGGTTAGGTATCGTATGCCAATGAGACCAGATGACACGATTCGGTGCTCCTTCTGCGGAAGGACACAGGATCAGGTACGAAAGATGATTGCCGGAGCAGGCAACAACAATGTGTATATCTGTGACGAGTGCATAGAATTGTGCTCTGAGATTCTGGAAGAGGAGCTGGAAGGCCAGGATGAAGGGGAGAGCCCCGCGCTGGCCGATATACGTCTCCTGAAGCCAAAGGAAATCAAAGCATTTTTAGACGAATATGTCATCGGACAGGATGACGCCAAGAAGGTGTTGTCCGTTGCGGTTTACAATCACTACAAGAGGGTGACGGCATGCCAGAACATGGACGTGGATGTGCAGAAGAGCAACATCCTTATGTTAGGGCCCACGGGTTCAGGCAAGACTTATCTGGCCCAGACCCTGGCTAAGATTCTCAATGTTCCCTTTGCCATTGCGGATGCCACTGCACTGACAGAGGCTGGATATGTGGGCGAGGATGTGGAAAACATTCTGTTAAAGCTTATCCAGGCAGCTGACTATGACATCTCCCGTGCCGAATACGGCATTATATATATTGACGAGATTGATAAAATTACCAAGAAATCCGAAAATGTATCCATCACCAGGGATGTTTCAGGCGAGGGCGTCCAGCAGGCGCTTCTCAAGATTCTGGAGGGTACAGTTGCCAGTGTTCCGCCTCAGGGCGGCAGGAAGCATCCGCACCAGGAGCTTCTTCAGATTGATACCACCAACATCCTGTTTATCTGCGGCGGTGCCTTTGATGGCCTGGAGAAGATTGTGGAGCAGCGTCTCAGCGCCGGTTCCATTGGTTTCAACGCCGAGGTGACAAACAAGAATGATCTGAACATCGATGAGCTGCTCAAGAAGGTGGAGCCAAAGGATTTGACCAAGTTCGGGCTGATTCCCGAGTTCATAGGCCGCGTGCCTGTGATGGTTTCTCTGGAACAGCTGACAAAGGAAGCTATGGTGCGCATTCTGTCAGAGCCGAAAAATGCCCTGATGAGGCAGTACCAGAAGCTGTTTGAGCTGGACAATGTGAAGCTGGAATTTACTCAGGAGGCTCTGGAGGAAATTGCACAGCTGGCAGTAGACCGCAAGATTGGCGCCAGAGGACTGCGCTCTATCCTTGAATCAGTGATGATGGACCTTATGTATGAGATTCCGTCCGATGATTCTATCGGAATCTGTACCATTACCAGAGACGTAGTGAGAAAGGCAGGACAGCCGGAATTAGTATACCGCGACATGCCTCCTGCATCTGCCCGAAAACCGTTGTCAGAACGGCTTAGGGGGGACAGTAAGACAGGAGAAATTGCGTAGGCTGTCATGCTCCTGTGACAATTTAGAAGAGAGAAAGGGCCGCTGCAAATCAGATATGACCCGGACCAGAAGGCTTGTTTTCCGGCCGGTCCGGCACCTGCATTGCAGCGGCTTTTCAAATGGTTAAGATACAAGAGGGGAAGATTGAGAATGGGAGAACAAGTGATTACGATGCCCGTGGTGGCCCTCAGGGGGCTGACCATACTTCCGGGTATGGTATTGCATTTCGATATAAACAGGCCGAAATCAGTGGCCGCCGTAGAGCGGGCCATGGTGGGAGACCAGAAACTGTTCCTTGTGGCCCAGAGACATCCTGAAATCGTTGAGCCGGAGCAGGGGGATTTGTTCCAGGTGGGGACTGTGGCAGTGGTGAAGCAGCTGGTGAAACTGCCGGGCAAGGTGGTACGCGTGCTGGTGGAAGGACTGGAGCGCGCTGAGCTTCTGTGTCTGGAAGCCGAGGAACCGGCCATGATGGGCGAGATAGCAGCCATAGAAGCGGAGGAGGATGATTTGGACAGCCTGACTCAGGAGGCTATGCTGCGCATCCTGAAGGACAGGCTGGAAGAATATGGAAGAGTTAATTCCAAGATTACGAAGGAGATTCTGCCCAATCTGCTGATTATTACAGATCTGAATGAGATGCTGGACCAGATTGCCATTCAGCTGCCATGGGATTATACCATCCGCCAGACGGTGCTGGAGAACAGCTCTTTGTCAGCCAGGTATGAGGTAGTGATGCATACTCTGCTGACTGAGATGGAGATATACAGGATTAAGAAGGATTTCCAGGAAAAGGTAAAGGCTGATATCGACCAGAACCAGAAGGAATACATCCTCAGGGAGCAGATGAAGGTTATCCGCCAGGAGCTGGGAGAGGATGCTGTGTCGGATGCAGACGAATACCAGAAGAAACTGGACGCACTGAAGGCTGACAAGGAAGTAAAGGAAAAGCTCCACAAAGAGATTGAGCGTTTCCGCAATATGCCGGCCGGAAGCCAGGAGGCCAATGTGCTGCGCACCTATGTGGAAACCCTGCTGGACCTGCCATGGAAGAAGATGTCCAAGGACAATGACGACATCAAACATGCCGAGAAGATACTCAACGAGGACCACTACGGACTGGAACAGGTAAAGGAGAGAATCCTGGAATACCTGGCTGTCCGCGCCCTGACTAAGAAGGGCACCAGCCCTATCATCTGTCTGGTGGGACCTCCCGGAACCGGCAAGACATCCATTGCCCGGTCCGTGGCAAGAGCCCTGAATAAGAAATACGTGCGCATCAGCCTGGGAGGTGTCCGGGACGAGGCGGAAATCAGGGGACACAGGAAAACCTACGTGGGCGCCATGCCCGGCCGTATTGTGGAAGGCATGCGTCAGGCCGGTGTGAGCAATCCTCTGATGCTTCTGGATGAGATTGACAAGGTCAGCAGCGATTACAAGGGCGATACCTCCTCCGCGCTTTTGGAGGTGCTGGACGGGGAACAGAATGTGAAATTCAGGGACCATTATGTGGAACTTCCCATTGACCTGTCCCAGGTCCTGTTTATTGCCACGGCCAACACCACCCAGACCATACCGGGTCCCCTGCTGGACCGTATGGAGCTGATTGAGGTCAACAGCTACACGGAAAATGAGAAGTTTCACATAGCCAGGGACTACCTGGTGTCAAAGCAGATGGAGCGCAACGGGCTGAAGGACAGCCAGATTACATTTTCCGATAAGAGCCTGGAAAAAATCATACACAACTACACCAGGGAAGCGGGCGTCAGGAATCTGGAGCGCCGCATTGGGGATGTTTGCCGCAAGGCAGCCAGACAGTTCCTGGAGGATAAGAAGAAGTCCATCAAGATTTCGGAGAGCAATCTGGAAAAATATCTGGGCAAGGAAAAGGTGACCTTTGAAAATGCCAATGAGGAAGATGAAATCGGAATTGTCCGCGGCCTGGCCTGGACCAGTGTGGGAGGCGATACCCTTCAGATAGAAGTCAATGTGATGCCGGGCAAGGGAAGCCTTCTGATGACCGGACAGCTGGGTGATGTGATGAAGGAATCCGCCCAGACAGCCCTGACCTATGTGCGGTCCGTGTGTCCGGAATACGGGATTGCCGACGATTATTTTGAGAAGCATGATCTCCACATCCATATCCCGGAGGGCGCGGTGCCAAAGGACGGACCATCCGCGGGAATCACCATGGCCACAGCCATGCTGTCCGCGGTGACAGGTAAAAGCGTCCAGGCCAAGGTGGCCATGACCGGGGAGATAACCCTCCGGGGACGGGTCCTGCCCATCGGAGGACTGAAAGAAAAGATACTGGCAGCCAAGATGGCCCATATAGAGAAGGTACTGGTACCTGACAAGAACCGGCCGGATATGGCGGAGCTGTCCAAAGAAATCACCAAAGGACTGGACATTGTGTATGTAAAGGCCATGGAGGATGTGGTGTCGGAGGCATTTGTTTAGAGCGCGGATAGGAATTAGGAGAAACAGATATGATAATAAGAGACGTGAATCTGGAAACAGTTTGCGGCGTGACCAGCAAGCTGCCGGAGAATACACTGCCGGAGTTTGCATTTGCGGGCAAGTCCAATGTGGGAAAATCATCCCTCATCAACGCGCTGATGAACCGCAAAGCCTATGCAAGGACCTCCTCGCAGCCGGGAAAGACCCAGACCATCAATTTTTACAACATCAACGGGGCATTGTACTACGTGGACCTGCCGGGTTACGGCTATGCCAAGATAGCGGTTGAGGTCAAGGAAAAATGGGGCAAGATGATAGAACGGTATCTCAGGAATTCCCAGATGCTCAAGATGGTATTCCTGCTTATTGATATCCGCCACGAGCCCTCGGCCAACGACAAGCTGATGTATGAATGGATTATCTTTAACGGATATCATCCCGTCATCATTGCCACCAAGCTGGACAAGATTAACCGCAGCCAGGTACAAAAGCACGTGAAGATGGTGCGGGAAGGCCTGGGAATGGAAAAGGACGGCATCATCATTCCTTTTTCGGCAGAGACAAAGCAGGGCAGGGATGATATATGGGATCTTATTGAGGGGAGCCTGTAGGCTGCCCCTATTCCTGTTAAAAGAAAATTGATTTAATAAAGAGAAAGAAAGGCCCGGTTTCCTGACAGACGGGTATTGCCCGCAGGAAATCAGGCCTTTACGCTACCGGTAAGTCTCCTTCACCGGCTCGATAAAATACCTTCCGTAAGACGGAATATACCGGCCCTGCGGATATCCGGCCCGTGGTCTGGTCCCGGGGGTGCAGAATGTAGGGTTCATGCTCTGTATATGTGATATCCACCCAGGGATAGCGAAAGCCTTCCCTGACCATGGCTTTTTCCGCCAGGGGATGGCCCGGGGCCGCCACCAGGCAGGAGCCACGCATCAGGGCCACCGCTATGGTCAGCTGTCCCTTTTCCTCACCTAATAAATCCTCACATTCCGAATTCCGGTCAGAGCATATCTGGCAGATTTACAGGTGAATCCTGTCAGATTCAGCTCGACATATCCGGCATTTAGCGTATAATAGATAAAGGTATGAAATAAAATAAGACAGCCCGGTGTGATGGGATTGCAGACGCGCAGGGCTGTATCTGGAGGTATTATGTAATGGAAACGGGACCAATACGGGTGGCTGTCATGGCGGACACCCATGGAGTGCTCCGGCCGGAGGTGGAGAGGATTCTCGAAACCTGCGATGTGATTGTCCATGCAGGGGATTTCGACAATCAGATGCTGTATCATAAGCTGAATGTGAACCAGCCACTGTACGCGGTAAGGGGAAATAACGACAGGGGATGGTCCGGGGGCCTTGGACAGGTGAACCGGTTTGAAATCGGAGGGGTCAAATTTATCATGGCTCACGAAAGAGTGGATATTCCCAGCGTGCTCAAGGATATTCAGGTGGTCATATTCGGCCATTCCCATATGTATTATCAGCAGGAAATCAGCGGAAGGCTTTGGCTGAATCCGGGAAGCTGCGGTTATAAGCGTTTTACCCTGCCCCTTTCCATGGCCGTGATGACCATTGAGGAAGGAACGTATGAGGTGGAGACTATCTGGCTGGAACATGGGTACGGGACGCCGGGAGCAGCCACCAGCCAGAGGGAAAAGGCCAAAGCCAGCAAGTATGAAAAGCATCAGAAACGCTATAAGCAGAAGCAGGCAAAGAGTGAAGAACAGGCGGATAAGGCAAAGGGAGCTGTCAAGGCAGCCAAATATGGGGGACAGCCGGCAGCCAGGCAGGAAACCGTCAAACCTGCCCAAGGGAGACAGCGGGACTGGTCAGCGCCACCTTTTCGGCGATCTCCTTCACCGGCATACGGGCATTCTTTGCGAGGAGGGCGAGAATCTTGCGGTCCAAATCGTCCATAGGAAAAGTACTCCTTTTGAAATATGTTACATTACATAAAATTTTTTGAAAGTAAAGTTTTATTGTTGTGGCAATAGCACAACCTGTGCAAAAATCAGTTTTCGTTTTGCCGTCTTTAATTATATAAAGTTTTTGTCAAAAAGTAAAGTGCTAAATTAAAGCGAAACCAAATTTTTGCATTTGACAAGAAAACAAATTCGGGTATAATACATACTGCAAGGCAGCGTCACTGAAGTTCTGATGTACCGCCGGGGATCCCGGTGTTCGGGTACGATATGCTGCCGACTGATCACGCGATTCACCACTTTATATACTTTCCCACCCCTCTATACACAAAAACCCGCTGCCAGGCGGGTTT
>OLQM01001614.1_pt1 | contig 24652 bp, 19 predicted proteins | sample 1673161 | NCBI WGS metagenome assembly OLQM01 (sample SAMEA3136761, study PRJEB25190) | human gut metagenome | reverse complement strand
AACACTCTAATTGAAAAAATAACCGTCCACGAAGCTGTCAAGGGCGAGGACGGAAGCCGTGAGCAGGAAGTAGAAATCTACTACCGCTTCATCGGCAAAATCGACTGACCTTTCTTTTTTACCCAACAATATCTTTAATTAAGGGAGACGGGAGCGTGTCTCCCTACAATTGATAACCTGCTGGCACTCAGCCACCTGTACCATGTGCAGATGGAAGATTTGCTGGTATACGAAGAGGCCGAAATGGCCTCTTCTTGTTTTCTTCGTATGTATCGAGGAAACACCAGTGATACAGTATCCGGTTACGCATGCACAGCCGCGTAACGGGGACTGTTTAAAACGCGGAGCATGTGATCCATCGGCGTGATGTTTCCATCAAATTTGTAGTTGAAGGAATTAGTTCCGGTACCACTTGCGAGCGCAGTACCTTTGGTATGAGCTCTGACTGGAGTCTGCATCTGCCAGCTGCTGACATTATGAAATACAACAGCAGGAAGCTGATAGCCTTTGGCTTCAAATGCAGCTTTTGCATTTTCATAAATGGTTTTATCCGGATTTTCCACTGCACCGTTAAACTCCATGTCAGAGATGATAAATAAGGTGGAAGGCATTTCTTCCTGAGGTGTGCCAGCATTGACTGCTGTCCGGAGAATCAGGTCAAAAACTGCCTCAAGGTTTGTTGAAAATCCCCAGCTGCTGCTCTGGATATAACGAAGTTTCTCCTCGAGTGTCTGACCGCAAATTTCCACCAGTTCCGGGTTGGATGAAAAAGTGATGAATGTATTGTGAAAAGTACCAGAGCAGTGTTCTGCATGATACAGACCCAATGCCTGTGAGATTAGAGCCGGCATAGGCGTTCCGTAACGATGACAATACATGGAGCCGGAAACATCGATCACACAAATTGCATTCTGCTCACATACTTTGGAAGGCTGCTGCTTCCAGAGAGTTTCCAGTGCAGCATTTGCAGAGTCAGGTTCGCGGTATGGGAGACTGCGGCCATCCGGCATTAATGGACGCAGGATCTCATATGGATAAAGCGTGTCACAGTGGATGGATTTCCGACCGTTATTGACATCTGCCAGAAAAGCAGAAAAACGTTCGGTATCCTGCTGGTGGAAGGTTTTGTGATATTTGAGCATTGCGCCTGCCGGGACAGCTTCATAATTGATTTTGCCCCGCTTTTTGCTCGTAAGATAACGCTCTGGCAGAGCAATATTTGCACGAAGTGCGGACAGAAGTTTGCGGTACTGTCCGGCGTTCATTCCAAGAGCAGAGGCAAGAACCTTTGCCTGTCCTCTTGTACGTGCACTAGAGGTGTTGATGGAAGGAAGCCATTTGGCGAGAAGAGAAATATGTGCATTGATATTTCCTGCTTTTCGCTCTTTAAGAGCTTCACAGTCCTGGTTCAACTGAGTGCGGATCAGCTCGACAACAGCTTCCTCAGATGGAGTTCCCATCAGACACATGAGGTCATCGAAACGTCCGTATTCAGAAATTAAAGCAATATTTTTTCTGGCAGATTCCGGCCATGTTTTGGCGGTATGCCGGATCAGGTTGCGGAAAAGCTCACGCTCACCAAGTCCCTCCCGGATATCGCGGATATAGAAAAGGAGCTTCATTGCTAGCTCTGGATTTTCGATATAAGCGCGATCAAAGAGATGGATCTGGTCACGGTATGAACGATGACGCATACCGCCAGCGACAGCAAACAGATCCAGACAGGCATCGCCGGAGGTAGAGTGAGTTTTTGCTCCGTTCAATGTCTCTGTGAAGCTTGCTTCTTCTTTAAGATTATCAAGAAATGACATTGGCTGCTCCTTTCTGTGAATTAGTCTGGTTACAACTTGCAGAAGGTTTTAGACTTCTTTATACCTTATATCATTATGAGCGAGACGCGATGTAAGATCTCATCTGATATGTGTATTGTTTTTTAGCGTAAATACCTCTCTTTATACCACTTCAACGTGGATCACCTCCGATCAGAAGTTATCTGTGTTATGGTTAAAAAAGATCACCTGAGCAACAATAGAAAACTCATAAGGCTAATTTATTTCGCTGCTGTACGCGCCTGATTAATATAAGATTATGATAAAAATATCTGTGAAGTCTGCCTTCTGCAAGACTTCTTTTGAAGGACTCGTGTTCCTTCGATGCATTAAGATTAGCACAGCTTCCGGGGCAAAACAATGAACCTGTGGTTTAGAAAAAGCTATAAAAAAGTCTTCCCTTGCTTTTATCTCTCCAACAAGCTATACTAATCAGACAGACATAGTATGAATTGGAGGATTTTTACATGAAAATTGCAGTAACTTATGATAATGGAAATGTTTTCCAACATTTTGGAAAAACAGAGAATTTCAAGGTTTATGAAGTAGAGGACAACAAAGTTGTTTCCAGTGAAGTAATCGGTTCCAATGGAACAGGACACGGCGCTCTGGCAGGACTTCTTGCAGAGCAGGGAATTGATGTCCTGATCTGTGGCGGAATCGGCGGCGGTGCACGGAATGCACTTGCAGAGGCCGGGGTTCAGTTATGCTCAGGTGCTCAGGGAAACACAGATGAGGTGGTAGAGGCTTACCTTAAGGGTGAACTGGTTTCAGCAGGAACAACCTGTGACCATCATCACCATGAGGAAGGTCATTCCTGTGGCGATCACGAAGAGGGACATTCCTGCGGAGGAACCTGCGGTGGTGGATGTGGTTCACACAAGCCGGCATTTACAGGCCCGAACGTAGGCAAAACCTGCCGTACCCATTATAGGGGAACTTTTAACGACGGAACACAGTTTGATTCTTCTTATGATCGTGGAGAACCGCTTGAATTTATCTGTGGAGCAGGGCAGATGATAAAAGGCTTCGATGCAGCAGTAGCTGGTATGGAAGTCGGAGAGATCAGAGAAATCCATCTGATGCCAGAAGAAGCATATGGCATGCCGGATCCGAACGCGATCTTTACACTTGAGATCGCTCAGCTTCCGGGATCTGAGGATCTTACAGTAGGACAGCAGGTATATCTGTCTAATCAGTATGGACAGCCATTCCCGGTTAAGGTAACTGCAAAGGAAGAAACTACGATCACTTTCGATGCAAACCATGAGATGGCTGGTAAGGAACTGAATTTCAAGATTGAACTTGTGGAAGTAAAATAATCTAATATAGTATGAAATCCCGGACTGCCAGTATCCAGAGCAGACCGGGATTTTTTTGCATGCAGGCAAGGTCGAACTTTGCCGGAAAATTTGGTTGTACATCCACAAAAAGAGAGATTATAATAAAACCAGAATTTATAATTATCAGAAGGGGGATATCAGTGTATACAAAGAAAAAGAAAATAGTTATTACAGTGGCAGTAATCGTGCTGATCATTTTTTCGATGATTTATTTTAGCGTAGATGCGAAAAGGTTAGGGGAGATATCAGGCTATTATACAGGAGTAGACCTGAAAAAAGACGGGACAGAGACCAGTGATGATGACGATGACAGTGACATTTTTTTCTATAACAGTTGTTATGATCTTATAATTAATTCAGCAAAGATTCCTTATCTGGACGTTTATGATTCGGAGGCTGGAAATCCGGGAATCGGAGGCTGGATTATTGGAGTGGATGATGATACAGTAACATTGTGGCTGAATCCACTCGAGACAGATTTTGGATTTGCTCCTTTTACTGGTAATTCAATAATACCAATATATAAATTCGAATATGAATTAAAGCAAAATAAAATTGTTTTATCACATGATGGAAAGGAGATCCCATTCAGAAAAATTTAACATCAGGAGGAACAACGATGGCAATTATCACTTTCAACGAAATCATAGAAGTAAACGGAATACTGGAACAAAAACATCTGAATTTCAAACTCCACCTTCGCGACGCCTGCGGAGCACAGGCTTTGTGGATCGAACCACTGGGAAACTGTGCCTGCGAGGGACATTATGATGAGATGCATCAGGTGATCGAACAGTATTTCCTGGATAAAGGACTGAATGTAAAATACTGGGACGATGAAAAGTTACAGTTTACCCTGGACAAAAAGTAATCCGACTATAACAAAAAGTGAGGCACAAAAATGGCAAAGATCAGAGTAATCAAGAAAAATGACGACTATTCCATGGATTATCAGGTTGGCGATATCCTGGAAGTGACAGGAACCTGGTATGGCGGGATCAATGTAAACAGCAAGACAGGAATCCCACTCTGTCTGGACAAAGATGAATATGAGGAAATCCCTGAGAATACAGATCTTTCTCACGAGGAATACGAAAGAGCTGCAAACTACTGGAAAGAAAAAGATGCACAGTCAAAAAAGCTGGACCAGGATGTTTTAAAAAAGGCCGTGGAGGAGTATATTCAGGCAAACAACACCTGCGCACTGGCAACCACGGCAGGAGATTTTGTGCGCTGTACGCCGCTGGAGTATACGTATCATGACGACTGCTTCTGGATTTTTTCTGAAGGTGGCGAGAAGTTTTATGCGTTGGAAAAGAACAAAAATGTATGCCTGGTCATCTTTGATAAATATGAAGGATTTGGCAAGCTCAAAGGAATGCAGGTCACAGGCCTGGCATCTATTGTAGAGCCATTTTCACAGGAATATGTGCAGGCGGCAGATTTCCGAAAGATTCCACTGAAGGCTCTGGAAAAAATGCTGCATCCGATGAATCTCATCAAAATAAAACCAAAGAAGATCGAATTTGTAAATTCCGACTTCAAGAAAGATGGCGCAGATTCCAGACAGACACTTATCTGCGACTGATATGGGAAATTGATCTGGAATGACCAGTTGTGAACAATTACCTTGAATTTCCCCATATTTAATATTATAATCAAAATGATTGAAAAAGTTCGGAAACGAAAAACCGATAATATTTAAGGAGGAATCAAATATGATTACCTGGAACAATCTGGATACACTTGCTTCTTTTAAGGAACTCGAAGGAGTAAAAAAAGTAAACCTTGCAGAAGTTATGGCAGGAGAAAACGGTGCAGAGCGTGTAAAGAATTACAGCGTTCCGATGGCAGAGGGATTTGCTTATAACTTTGCAGCAAAACAGGTAGACGACGAAGTACTGGAAGGACTTAAGAAACTGGCTGAGGAAGCACAGCTTACAGAGAAATTCGAAGCTCTTTACAATGGAGAAGTGATCAACACAGGAGAGAAACGTCTTGTTCTTCATCATATGACACGTGGACAGCTTGGAAACGCAGTAGAAGCTGACGGCGTTGACAAGAGAACTTTCTATACAGAACAGCAGAAAAAGATCGCAGAATTTGCGAACAAAGTACATGCTGGTGAGATCACAAACGGAGCAGGCGAGAAATTCACAACTGTTGTCCAGATCGGTATCGGCGGAAGTGACCTTGGTCCTCGTGCAATGTATCTTGCACTTGAAAACTGGGCTAAGAAAAATGGTAAATTCAAAATGGAAGCAAAATTCATCAGCAACGTAGACCCTGATGATGCAGCAGCAGTTCTGAATTCTATTGATGTTGCACATTCCATTTTTGTACTGGTTTCCAAATCAGGAACAACTCTTGAAACTCTGACAAATGAATCTTTTGTAAAAGATGCCCTCAAGAATGCAGGACTGGATGCATCTAAACATATGATCGCAGTTACAAGTGAGACATCACCTCTTGCAAAGAGCGATGACTACCTTGCAGCATTCTTCATGGATGACTATATCGGTGGACGTTATTCTTCCACATCTGCTGTTGGCGGTGCTGTATTATCTCTGGCATTCGGACCAGAAGTATTCGCACAGTTCCTCGATGGAGCAGCAGCAGAGGACAAGCTTGCAACAAACAAAGACGTAATGCAGAACCCGGCTATGCTGGATGCCCTGATCGGTGTTTACGAGCGCAACGTACTGGGATATCCGAGCACAGCAGTTCTTCCATACTCTCAGGCACTGAGCCGTTTCCCGGCACACCTTCAGCAGCTGGATATGGAATCTAATGGTAAATCTGTAAACCGTTTCGGTGAGCCTGTAGACTATGTGACAGGACCGGTTATCTTCGGTGAGCCAGGAACCAACGGACAGCATTCCTTCTATCAGCTTCTGCATCAGGGAACTGACATTGTACCGCTTCAGTTCATCGGCTTCAAGAACAGCCAGATCGGTACAGATGTAGTGATCCAGGACAGCACAAGCCAGCAGAAACTCTGTGCAAACGTTGCTGCTCAGATCGTAGCATTTGCCTGCGGTAAAGCAGATGAGAACCGCAACAAGAACTTCGAGGGTGGACGTCCGTCAAGCATCATCATTGGTGATCAGGTAACACCTGAATCTCTTGGTGCACTTCTTGCTCACTTCGAGAACAAAGTTATGTTCCAGGGATTCCTGTGGAACGTAAACAGCTTTGACCAGGAAGGCGTACAGCTTGGTAAAGTCCTTGCAAAACGTGTACTTGCTCACGAGACAGATGGAGCACTTAAGGTATTCAGCGACCTTCTGAACATCTGATCTTGAGCTAAAAATTAATATTAAATAAGGAGGACTTCTCTGCCGTACAGTTAAATCTGTACCGTGGGGAAGTCCTTTTTCTTTGCAGATCCCCGGGTACCCGCCGGCTTTTCTGCTATATTATATAAAATGTACAAATTTCGACAGGCTTTTTGTGGCATCATGCTTATTTACAATTGTGGATAGCATGGTGTATAATATCGTGAAAATATGAAAACGATTACATATAAAATAAAAATGTTACATGTATAGTATATGAAATACATGTAAAAACTAAATGATAATGATACCATAAATATATAATCGCAAAAACAACAGGAGGTCAGAAAAATGAGTGCATTAACAGGAATCCTTGTCACAGAAGTAAGAAAGATCGAAGAAACCGCAGCAATGAGCAGAGAAATTCAGAAACAGCGTCTTACCCATCATCTGATGCCTCCGACGGGCTGGCTGAATGATCCGAATGGGCTGTGCTATTTCAAGGGAAGATATCATGTGTTTTTTCAGTATGCTCCGTTTGATGCAGAGGGCGGATTGAAATTCTGGGGACATTATTCCAGCGACGATCTGGTTTCCTGGAGATACGAGGGTGTGCCGCTGTACCCGGACAGCAGCTATGACTGCCATGGTGTATATTCCGGCTCTGCGATCGTTGAGGATGAAAAGCTGCATCTTTTTTTTACCGGAAATATCAAAATGGACGGGGATTACGATTACATCAATAACGGGAGGCAGGCCAGTACTCTTCACGTAGAGAGCGAGGACGGAGTTCATTTCAGTGCGAAGGAAGTTGCAGTCGATTACCGCAATTATCCGGAAGATTATACACAGCATGTGCGTGATCCAAAAGTGTGGAAAGATGGTGAGGACTATTTCATGGCACTGGGCGGTCGAAAGAAAAATGACCAGGGAGCTGTGCTGATCTACAAGTCTGAGGATCTCAAAAACTGGGATTATGATAAAGAAATTACGACAGAAGAGCCGTTCGGATACATGTGGGAATGTCCGGATCTGTTTGAAATCGACGGAGAGCAGGCACTGTCCATCTCTCCACAGGGACTTGAACGAGAAGAATATCGTTTTCAGAATATCTACCAGTCAGGCTATTTCCTTCTGAAAGAGGATAAGATCAATGTGAAAGAATTTCAGGAATGGGATATGGGATTTGACTTCTATGCGCCGCAGACGTTTGAGGATGCGAAAGGAAGACGGATCCTGATCGGCTGGATGGGTCTGCCGGATGTCGAAGAGGAATACACGAATCCTACAGCAAAAGATGAGGGCTGGCAGCACTGCCTGACGATTCCGCGCGAGATCACTTTACATGATGGAAGATTGTACCAGTATCCTGTCGAAGAAATGGAAGCCCTTCGGGGAAGATGTTGTGAAATAGATGAGACGCAGAAAAATATTGAAGTCTGGAAACCGTTTGAGCTGGACCTGAAACTGGATTCACGCAAATGCAGAATATCTGTCGGAGATGATCTTATGTTTGAGGCAGATGGCAGAGAAGCTTGCCTGCGATTATCTGAGAAAGCCGGTGCAGGACGGAAACAGAGAAAGGCAGTCATTCCGTCAGGCAGATTAAAAGAGCTCCGGATGCTTGTGGACACAACAGCTGTGGAAATTTATCTGAATCACGGGGAAGTTGTTTCCTCAACAAGATACTATCCGGAAAAAACGACACAAGTTGTGAAACTGGAAGCAGACAAGATCCAGGGACATATTTATGAATTAAAAGAGATGACCGGGATAAAATAACAGAATCATACAGAAGCCGCACGAATGGAAATGCAGAGGGTGTTATACGAAAGGAAAGTATAACACCCTCTGTGTATTATAAAGAAAAAATGTTATACTGAGACGAGAAAAATGAGGAGATGTACAGGATGCAGAAAAAGAAGGAACGCTTTCATGGAATCCCCATGCTGCCGTATGGACTTCTGAGTGCTGTAATGCAGGAGAGTCCGGGAAACAGAAAAGAAATTCAGATTACAGAAATGGCAGAGGAAGGATTCTGCTTTCGAACCGCGAGTGCTATCTGCAGCCCACAGAAACTGGAAGTTTGTTTTTATGATATGGAGAGGGCAGAATACGGGACTGTAGTCATTACAGAATTTGAAATCTGCAGAGAGAAAGAAGAGGATTTTTTTACGCAGTTTCTTGTATGGACGGAGCAGGAAGAGTATCGGCGGCAGGTGCAGAAACTTGTGCGGCAGTACAGCAAATATATCCGGCTGAAACTGGAAGATGACGGAGAACTTGAAAGCGAACTGACAGGATATCCCTCAGAATTTGACGGTGAGCATTGCAGCAGTCTGGAGGAACAGAGACAGTATTGGTTTGCAGAAAAAGCAGGTCGTGCTGAGATCAATATGGAAATCCCGGAGCACACAGAATTTGCCATAGAACTTGACTGCCCGGAACGCTATACGGCATACCTGCAAAAATCTCTTCCGGAATTTTACCATGATTATCTGAGAAAAAATCATCTCCAGGGAAGCGGTCTGGAAGCGCGTATCCCGGATCGGATTTATATTGGAAACCAGTTCTGTCATCTCCTTTTTCCAGAGGAAGAACTTCTTTTCGCTATGCTGGAAAAGGCAAAAAAAGAGTTTACGGCAGTTACGCTTTCTTTTACTTATGTCAGAGAAATTTTGCTTGAAGACACCTTTGCATTGTTAAGAAAAATCGATCACTGGTGTAGCAAAAATGAACTTGAAATGGAGTGTGTAGTCAACGACTGGGGAATGGCAGATTTTATCAGAAAAGAAACGAAACATCTGCTCCCCTGCCTCGGAACGCTTCTTAACAAAAGAAAAAAAGATCCCCGTATCAATTACAAAAAAGGCGAGCGAGACCTGTACAGCCAGAACAGTTTCAATGCAGATTTTTACCAGGAATTTCTGAGAGAAAGTTTCGGAATTGAGCGGGCGGAGTGGGAGTCCTGTGGTTATATGCAGGATATCCCGGCAGGAAAAAACAGCCTGCATTTTCCATTTTACCAGACGAATACGTCGCAGTATTGTCCGTTGTATGCAGTGCAGAAAGAAGGAGACAGAGGCAGACAGAGATTGGTATACAAATGTCCGCAGTATTGTAAAAATGCGGCGTTTTTGTATCCGAAACATTTGAATATGATAGGGAGATATAATTCGCTGTTTGCGCTGGACCGGGACTTCCTGGAAGATTCAGAACAATTAAAAAGGTATACAGATTCAAATATAGACAGACTTGTCCTGAATCTGTTATGAGGTAAAAAGATGATGAAGATTACAGCAGGACTGGGATCAGCAGATGAATATATCCGTTTCGTGGAAGCAGGCGCAGATGAGTTTTTCAGCGGATTTGTACCGTATTCGTGGACGGAAAAGTACGGAACTGTCATGCCGCTCAACCGTCGTGAGGTATTGTGTTATCATGTGCAGCTTGGGGCGTTCAGTGAACTGGAAATTTTGTCAGAAATGATTCGGAAATACAAAAAGCCGGTACATCTGACATTCAATTCCCTGTACTATATTCCACAGCAGTATCCGGAGATCGTGGAGATCATAGAGAACTGTATGAAACTTGGATTTATGAGCTATATTATTGCAGACCCGGCGTTGATCGTTTATCTGAGGGAGAAGGGAATCCCGTGCGAAATCCATATGAGTGGTGAGATGGGAGAGATCAACCGCAGAACAGTGGAAGTTTTTCAGCGTCTGGATCTGAAGAGGGTGATTTTTCACAGGAAAAACAGCTTCGAGGATATGCAGTCTGTGATCTGCTCGGAAAGAACTGCCGGTGGGAGACGGGCGGAGACAGAGTTTGAGGCTTTTGTGCTGAATGAGATGTGCCAGTTTACGGGAGCGTTCTGTAATTCGCTTCACTGTGATGAGCTAGGGCATCTGTGCAGGGTTCCCTATTGGACGGAACCGGTACGAGATGAATCTGAGGATGAAGATGCCACTGCCCCCAAATACGATGACAACGGCTATCTGTGCGGTGCGACCGGCTGCGGTCTATGTGCACTTTACAGACTGAGAGATGTCGGGATTACACACCTGAAACTGGTCGGCAGAGGCAACTACACCGATTTTATGGAGAAAGATATCCGAAACCTCAAAACTGCTCTTGAGATTCTGGAAAATACAGACACAGAAGCTGCTTTCCGGACAGAAATGAAGAAGCAGATTTTTCCATACGGATGCAGTGGAAACTGCTATTACCTGTAAAATAGGACATAACTTTACGCTATATGACAAATGTAACTATTTTCTAAAAATTATCTTAAAATAATTCAGACCTGTAGTAATTAACAGTCGACTATGATAAAATGATTTACAGTGACTATTCTGAAAAAAGAGAGTCACAATATGATTTATAATAAATATTGAGGTGAGAATCGTTGGTTTTAGAACATAAAGAAATTCAAAGCCTCAGTGACTTTTTTACAGAGTTGGGGAAGCGTAGGGAAAAGGGTGTTTATTTTTACCGTATCAATGGTTACTCGGAAGAAATCGGCAGATTTCTGTACAATTATTATGATGCCGCGAGGAAATGCGGAGTGATCGTTGAGGGTAAGATACCGAATCCCACGGAGGGGAATCTGTCTTATTACTATGAAATGATGGGGAATGATTTTCAGCTCAGCATGGGCTTTATCATGTCAGGGCTTCAGAAATGGCTTCCCAGGATGAACCGTTCACAGAACGAGAATGTAGCCGCTTCCATCTATGATTCACTGGAGGAACTGAGAAGAGCGGGAAAAACTGAAAATATGCTCAAGAATGCATATATCAAGTTTATGTGCTGGCTGTATTACAAATTTGAGCGGATCGTGAATCAGCTCGGACAGCAAAATGTTCCCAAGATCCTCTATGTTGGTTCGATCAGTAATTATGAACTTCTGCTGATTTCTGTTCTTTCAAATGCAGGATGTGATGTGGTCCTTGCAGAACCGATGGGAGATGAAGCGTATCTGAAACTTGATCCGCAGTCTCAGAAATCTACTTTATATACAGGAGAAAACGTCGGAGGATTCCCGGCGGATTTTTCACTTAAGAAACTGAGAGCAGAGGTTGAGAAGACAGAGGAGAATCAGAAGTTGTTTGGTTCAAAGGATGGGCTTATCAACTGCACAAATGCCTGGATCGAAGGAAGTGGACTGGCAGATATCCTCAAAGCACCGGAGCAGCGCGGCGACAGGGAGGATCTTTTTTATAACTGTTATCTGCGGATAGGTGGTGTGGAGGATAAACTTACTTATGCAAATGATCTGTACCAGTTTTATCTGGAACTGAAGAATCAGAAGCGGCAGACAGTGATCGTGAATGGCAGCATTCCAAACCCGACAACAGATGAGATCATGAAGATCCGCAGAAACCACTATACAGGAGTGGAGCAGATGATCGCGGATCTGCAGATGAATATACAATATCCGGTGAGCCCGGTTCTGCAGGCAGTACTCTGCAGGGCTTTTGCAGAAGTGATGAAGCTGGAAGCAGGAGAGCCGGAGATCAATCTTAACAGACTGATGAATAAGGGCGTGTATCTTTTGTGTTGGATCCGGAGATATCAGAACCAGATTTTTAAGAACTGGAAGAAAAACGACACAGGTTGTTTTATCCATCTGGGCGCATGTCAGAATGTAAATGAAGTTCTTTTTATGAAATTTCTGGCGAGAGTGCCGGTGGATGTCCTGATTCTGTGTCCGGACCGGAATGAACACTGCATGCTTGAAGATACTCTTTTATATGAGATAAATTATGAGACTTCAATGAAATTAGATCAGTTTCCGGAGCAAAACGCACAGCTTCATATAGGAACTGCCGCGTATCATGCAGAACGGGAACTGGATACACTGATGTACAATGACTCTGTGATATTCCGGGATCAGCAGTTTACGAAAGCCAATACGATCTCGCTGCAGACTATGGACAGGGAGATCAAGCTTCTCTGGAATACGGAGATGAAATACAGACCAAATTTCAGTACGTCTGACGGAACCGTGAACATGCCGGTGATTTTTTCAAAAATATCCGGCGTGAAGGACAGGAAAACAGAGGGTTACTGGATCTCGATCAAACAGTTGATGACACCGGAAACGGTGGTGATCGATCATCCTCCGTTTCTGACTTCCACATCACCGAATCCGATTAAAATGTACGCGGCGGAATTTTTCCGAAACGGGAAACTGCAGCGCAGGAAGATCCGGAATCATCCGGCATATCCGTATGGATTTCTCCGGGAAGAGATGCAGGAGTACATCCTGGACAAGCTGGAGGCGTTGATCGAGCAGCGGCTGATCCGGGGAACATTTGAGAATGGAACAGAATATACGATCATATCTGTCGCACTGAACCTGCCGAAACAGGTCACGCGGCTGATACAGAATTTTGATTTTACGAAGAAGAATCCGAAACTGATCTACATCAATGCTTCAGAAGTACTGATCACTTTGGAGGATTCTGTCTATGCAGCATTTTTGAACCTGCTGGGATTTGATGTGCTTTTCTTTGTTCCGACAGGCTACAATATGGATAACCATTTTAACCAGAGATTAATGGAAGAACATCAGACAGGAGATTTTATGTATGATCTGCAGGTTCCTGACTGGAATACGATTCCATTAACAGCACACACGTCATGGCGTGACAGACTATTCAGGAAAGGATAAAGTGTTATGGGAATTGATTTCAGCAAGGTAACGCCACCGGCATCACCCGTGGAATCTGCACCGGCAGCCAGCACTGAGATTGAGACAGTGCAGCCATATGATATCATGGCAGACCGTCAGCAAATGAATGAAACACTGACGAATTCCGAGGAGGTCGACGCACTTGTAAGCACGATCGAGGTCAATAATCTCGAAACGATCGTTTCTTTCGGTGCAGAGGCGGCAGAGGAGATTGCAAAAGCATCGGATGTTGTTCTGAACAGCATGAGTATGAGCCAGCTGGATGAGTCCAGTGAGATGCTTGAATCGCTGTCCAAGATCATGTCAAAGTTTGATCCGAGTGAACTTCAGGAAAACAAAGGCCTGTTTAACAAGCTGTTTGGAAATATGAAGAAACAGCTCGAAAAGATCCTCGACAAATATCATACAATGGGAGAGGAAGTAGACAAGATCTATGTGCAGCTCCGTGAGTATGAGGGCGAGATCAAGCAGTCCAACCGTAAGCTGGAGCAGATGTTTGATGCAAATGTCGATTATTACCATCAGCTTGTCAAATACATTCTTGCCGGTGAGCAGGGCTGCCGTGAACTGGAAGCTTACATTGCACAGCGCCAGGCAGATTTTGAGGCGACAGGAGATAACTCCATTCAGCTTGAACTGGCAGGACTGAACAATGCACTTATGATGCTGGAACAGCGTACACAGGATCTTCGCGTTGCTGAGAATATTGCGATCCAGTCCATTCCGATGATCAAGACAATGGCATACAGCAATATGAACCTTGTCAGAAAGATCAATTCAGCGTTTATCGTTACGCTTCCAGTCTTTAAGCAGGGGCTTGCCCAGGCAGTCATGCTCAAACGCCAGAAGATCCAGGCAGAGGCACTGTCAGAACTTGACAAGAAGACAAATGAAATGTTGATCAAAAATGCCAGGAATACAGTTGAGCAGTCCAAGATGACAGCGAGACTTGCAAGTGGAAGTTCCGTCAAGATCGAAACGCTGGAAACAACGTGGAGAACGATCGTCAATGGTATCGAGGAAACGCAGAACATTCAGAAGGAAGCAAGAAAACAGCGTATCGACGATGCGGCCCGCCTTGAGAATATCAAACAGGAATTTCTCAAAACTTATGGTGGTGCAGGCAAATAAAACATGTTAAAATTTCTCAAAAGAGGAAATCATAAAGGAGGAAACAGCTATGCCAATCAATTTATCAAAAGGACAGAAAGTAGATCTTACAAAGGGAAATCCGGGCTTAAAGAACATCATGGTAGGACTTGGCTGGGATGTAAATGCTTTTGACACAGGTGCAGATTTTGACCTTGATGCAGCAGCATTTATGCTTGGTTCCAATGGTAAATGCCCGACGGACAAAGAATTCATCTTCTATGGAAATCTTGAACATCCGTCAGCTTCCGTAAAGCATATGGGAGATAACCGTACTGGCGAGGGCGAAGGTGATGATGAAGAACTGGAAGTTGTTCTTGCCGATGTTCCGTCAAATGTTGAGAGAATTGCTTTTACAGTAACGATCTATGAGGCAGAGGCAAGAAGACAGAACTTCGGCCAGGTTTCCAATGCATATATCAGAATCGTGGACAAAGATACAAACCAGGAACTGATCCGTTATGATCTGGGAGAGGACTTCTCCATCGAAACAGCTATTGTTGTTGGAGAACTTTACAAACACAACGGCGAATGGAAATTCAATGCGATCGGCAGTGGATTCCAGGGCGGTCTGGCAGCACTCTGCGGACATTACGGAATCGAAGTTGCATAATTTTTTTGCATCAAAAACAACGTTACACATTAACTGACTGGCGAATGCCGGGAGGAGATAGAATATGTCGATTAGTTTGCAAAAAGGACAGAAAGTCAGTCTCAGCAAAGAGAGCAAGGGACTTTCAAACGTACTCGTAGGACTTGGATGGGATGCAGTGGAGCAGAGATCAGGGCTGTTCGGACTTTTTAAGGCGGCAGATATTGACTGTGATGCGACTGCTATCCTGCTGAAAAATGGTAAATTTGTGGATAAGACAGATGTTGTTTATTTCGGAAATCTTGTGCACAAATCAGGCACTGTCCGTCATATGGGAGATAACCTGACTGGCGAGGGAGAAGGCGATGATGAGCAGATCCTCATTGAACTTTCCAGGGTGCCGCAGGAATATGACAAGATTGTGATCGTTGTAAATATCTATTCAGCAGTCCAGAGAAAACAGCATTTTGGAATGATCAAAAATGCATTTATCAGAATTGTAGATGGAAGTACCAATCGCGAGATGTGTAAATATGACCTTACCGAGAGCTATTCCGGTATGACCGCAATGATTTTTGGAGAGATCTACAGACATAATGGCGAATGGAAATTCGGAGCTATCGGTCAGGGTACAAAGGACACATCGATCGGCGATCTTTGCAGACGGTATGTATGATGATGTGAAGAGTTTGGGAAGAGAAACTTTTGCAGTTTCTCTTCCTGCTTCATTATCAGAATATATATAAATTTATTTTAAGAGAGGAATTCACCAAAATGAGTGAAAAACTAAACAGGAAAGCTCTTGAACAGGGCTTGACGGAGGAGCAGGCGGCGCAGAGCAAACAGCAGTATGGAACCAACGCACTTGCCAAGAAAGAAACAGAGTCACTCTGGTCTATGTTCATCGGTGCTTTTGACGATATCTGGATCAAGGTTCTCTGTCTTGCACTGGCGCTTAAGGTTGTGCTTGCGATCCTTGGCGTGATCGTTCCGGCACTGGGCGGCGACAATGACGTTATTGAGATCATCAGTATCATACTTGCAATTGCACTTGCAACAGGATTCAGTACCTTATCTGAATACAGAAATACATCAAGAAGTGAGGCTTTGCAGGAAGAATACAACAAAACCTATGCAAAAGTATTCAGAAACGGCAAACTTGTCAAAGTGCTGACAAGTGACATCGTCAAAGGTGATACGATTCTGATCCAGGCAGGTGATAAAGTCCCGGTTGACGGACTTGTTTTCAAAGGCAATGTGAAAGTATCTCAGGCAGCTCTGAACGGAGAATCCCGTGATGAGTCCAAGTCCGCAGCAGATACTATGGAAGAAGCAGAATCTACAGATTATTCTTCTGCACATAAAGTATTTATGGGATCAGTCGTTACCAGCGGCGAGGCATATATGGTAGCAACCGTGATCGGTGATGCATCCGAACTTGGTAAGATCAACAAAGCCCTTACCGATGAAAACGAGGAAGAAGAGCGTAAAGATACTTCCAGCCTCAAACTTGAAGTTGTTGCCGGTGGGATCGGTAAACTTGGTGTTTCCGCAGCAGCGATCGCAGGTGTCCTGCAGGTTGTTCTTTCTATCATGCGTGCAGATGAAGCAATCACGCCAGTATTTGTGATCCTTCTGATCGCAGAGGCTGTTATGCTGATGGCCTCCATCGTTATCATGGCAGTACCGGAAGGTCTTCCGATGATGAACAGCCTGGTTCAGTCCATGAACACAGAATCTATGTATAAGAAAAACATCCTTGTAAGCCATAAGGCAGCTTTTTCTGATTCTGCTTACATGAACCTTCTGTTCAGTGATAAGACAGGAACCATTACCGAGGGAAATCTTTCACTGGTAGAGTTTGTCCTTGGAGACGGAAGAATCGTTGACCATGTCTCACATAATGATTTTCTGGAAGCGATCACTCTGAATAACCTTGCAAAAATCTCTGAAGGTAAAGCGATCGGAAGTAACAACATGGACCGTGCACTTCTGACCTATGCTATTTCCAAGGGTGCTCCGGATAAAGTTGATGCGTCCAAAGTAAAAGAGATCAGCGGATTTGATTCCGAGAAGAAATGTGCAACCGTAGAACTGAATGATGGCACTGTTTACTGGAAAGGTGCAACAGAGAACATCATCAATGACGTAACACATTATATGACAGAAGATGGCAGCATCGCAGAATTTACATCTGCAGAGAAAGCCAAAGTAGAAGAGCAGATGGTCGCACAGGCGAAGAGAACTATGAAACTTCTCTCCGTAGTGAAGATCATCGGTTCCCAGAAGATCCTTCTTGCAGTCCTTTCTCTGCGAGATAACGTAAGAAAAGATGCGATCGAAACAGTTGAAGTCCTGAACCGTGCCGGAATCCAGGTAGTCATGGTTACCGGTGATGCCGAAGAGACCGCCGTTGCGATCGCAAAAGAAGCCGGAATCCTCAAAGATGAAAAGACAGAAGTTGTTCTTACTCATGATGAACTGGAACAGCTTTCTGATGATGAGCTTAAGAAAAAACTTCCGAATCTTCGTGTTGTCAGCCGTGCGAAACCTCTGGACAAGAAACGCCTTGTCACAGTTGCACAGCAGCTTGATGATGTCTGTGGTATGACCGGAGACGGTGTCAATGATGCACCTGCTCTGAAACAGGCGGATATCGGATTTGCAATGGGAGATGGAACCGCAGTTGCACAGGAAGCAGGCGATGTTGTCATCCTGAATAACAGTTTGACTTCTATCAAAGACTGTGTACTGAACAGTAGAACGATGGCAAAATCCGTCGGCAAATTCCTGATCTTCCAGTTAACTGTAAATATCAGTACCCTGTTGATGAACATTCTGGCACCGATCCTTGGCTGGACAGAGCCATTCTCTATCGTACAGATCCTGTGGATCAACCTGATCATGGATACACTGGCAGCTATGGCATTCGGCGGTGAGCCGATCCTGAACCGTTACATGAACGAGCAGCCGGCAAAGAGAAGCGACAATATCCTGACAGGATATATCAAGTCCGCAATTGGTGTAAGTTCAATATTTATCACTCTGGGATCTATCCTGATCCTGGAAAATGTCGGCGGAATCACAACAGCAGTTATGCCGGCAGGATGTTCAAATCCGGATCTGTATGAGAAGACCTTTATGTTTGCATTCTTTATTTATGCGATTATCTTTAACAGTCTGAATACCAGATCTGAGAGATTTAACCTGTTTGAGCATATTGGAGAAAATAAGAGATTTATCCTTGTAATGGGTGCGATCTTTGTTCTTCAGACAGTCCTGATCCAGATCGGTGGAGAAGTCTTCAGCACAACTCCTCTGACACTGAAAGCACTGCTTGTTTCCATGGTTCTTGGAGTACTGATCATCCCTGTGGATATGGTACGAAAAGCGATCATGAGATCTAACAAATAAAAAGAGCTGATTTTGAAATATCCCCTGCTAAAGTGGCAGGGGATATTTTTTTAATCGATTGCAACGCGGATACCGCCGCTGCGTTCAGAAGGCTGAATGATAACAGTTACCGGAATTCCGCCATGCCATTCAAAGGAATAAGATTCGCCAGAAGCCTGTCCGATAAAGGTTTTCCAGTTGACATCTGTTGTGATGCGCGGGTCGCAGGCGCCATTGCCCATCCAGCAGATCACAGCATCCGGATCGACAGAGATCGTATTGTGGGACTGTACATTGCTGAGTGCGATCGGGTTTCCGTCAGTGATGACCGCCACATAAGCTTCGCTTCCAGTTCCGGTAAGTGTGGTGGTAGCAAGACCTTTCTGGGACAAAACGCCGACACCGATGAAGCGGACGCTGTATTTGCAGTCCTGTGTAAATGCAAGCAGGTTTTCGGATTCGACAGAGATCGTTTCGCCCGGTTCCAGTTTATAGACCAGAACATGCTGTGCGCTTTCTGCGTAATAGGTTTCGGATGGACCGTTCATGGTGACTTTGGTAAGAGGAATGTTTTCACCGGTGACGCGGCGCATCAGGGAGCCGAGTGCTGCCTGGGCGAGACTTTTCTGCGGTCCGAGAAGGACTTTTTCGAAGCGGTAATTAGTGTTGCCGCTGCAGTCGCCTGCGATAAAAGCACCGGTCTTGGTGAAGATAACGTCGTTGCCTGTAGTAGTGACTTTGAGTGTCAGTTCGTTTATGGTTTCAAATTTGATCATAAGAGTATCCTCCCGTTAGTTTGTCTCAACGCCGTATAACTGGCAGAGCCCCGCCAGATCTCTGGCGACACCATTTCCGATGGCGTTGAATTTCCATTCTGTATTATGTAAGTAAATCTCTCCGAGCATCATGGATGTGACATTGTCATAATAATCGGTCAGCATGAAACTGTAGATCTCCTGACCGGAATCCGGATCGAGAAGCCGGATATAGGCATCTTTGACCATGCTGAAATTTAGGTGCCGCTCCAGTGCCTCGTTGATCGTAAGGACAAAAACGATCTTCCGTATGGAAGTATTCAGTTTGAAAAAATCAATATCCGCATATTCACGGTCTGCCCTGGAGCCGTTTACATGCAGGGCAACACTTCCGTCGGGGCTCAGTGTCTGTCCGTAAAAAACAAACCAGTCATCGCCGGGAACCTTGCCTGAAGCATCCAGAAGATAAGCGGATAAATCGATATCACACTGAGGGTTAGAGACGTTCCAGCCAAGTGCAACACGCACCTTTGGAAGCTGCCCGACTGTGCCGATACGGACTTTCTGGCCCTTCTGTATGACGTTACGAAGAACCGGGATATCGTGTTTCTGCGGAGCAGAGGATACCGAAGATACTGTCGGAGTTACAGGTGCTGGTTCTGGATGTCGATAAGCCTGTGTTCTTTTGGGATTTTCCTGTACATGGCCAGATGAAGTTTTCTTCAAATTTACAGAAAGAATATTTCCCCTGTGCAGAGCAGGCTGGATCTTTCGCTGGTTAAGTGTAAGAACGTTCCCGGCGGTATATGCCGGTTCGATCTTTGTGGGAATTTGAAACATAGTTTACCTCCCCGTATTTTATTGATACTACATTGTTCACTGTTCTAATCATACCATGTTACACCATGAATTAAAATAAATCAGGTTAACATTTACTTTAACATTTACATTAATTTTTACTTATTTGGATCAAAACCCTTGAAAAAATGCAGAATTTACGTTACCATGAACTTAACTTCATAAAGGCAAAGCTGTGGTAACGCAGTGACGCAAAGCTATAGGGGCCGAGAACGAGCCAGCCAGTTGCAAGAACAGAGAATCCATCTGCTGTCTTGCTTTTTTTATGTAAAAAGCGAAGTCAGCAGTCGGGATTCGGTCAAATTTAACCAAATCAACGGCATACAGAAGGAGAGTGTAATGGCTCGAAAATATACAAAAGAAGAATTAAAAGAAAGACTTCAGCGTTCCATATATAAAGTAGTAGCAGAAGAAGGCATCGAAGGCGTTACCGTCCGTAAAGTATCAAAGGGATGCGGGCTTTCCGACCCGTATATTTATCAGTGTTACAAGGATCTGTTCGATCTGATGGAGACATCTTTTTTTGAAGTAGACGGCAAGGTTGCAGGAATGATCCAGAATCTGATCCAGAAGCAGAAGGCAGAGCTTAAGACAGCAGAGGATCTGGAATCTATGTGCTGGACTCTCTGGAGTGCATATTGGGAATTCCTTATGAGTGATCCGGAACAGACCATTTTTTACTGGAGATTTTACCAGTCAGCACACTATACTAAGAAGATCCTTGAGGTGCGGCAGCAGAGCTTTGAAGTATTCGTTAATTATATGGTAGAGACCGGCAGGATGTTTGGGGTGTCCGATCTGATGGATCCGGAGGTGATCGTGTCCAACATCATCGACAGCACCGTATCTGTAGCAGTCAAAATGCATCTTGGATATATGGACAAGACAGCTCTCAAGGCACGAACGATCTACAAAACAGTATTTGCATTATTGTTCCAGCTTCTGCATATTGATGTGTGGAACGGGGGAATATAAAAGCAGCGAGAGGCTGCTTTTTTGTACTTTTCCGGGTATATTTTTTGGACGTAAAAAAGTACAAAACCACAACATGTTGATAAAAAATATCAAGACACAGCTACAAATTGTATTAAATTAAAAGCATGCGTTAATCGATTGACAACGGCGTATTCCATAGTGTACACTAGCGGCGTGAACAAGGGAGTGTTCACTTGAAACTAATAAGATTCCGGTCTTATTTTTCTTTTGCAAGAAAAGTTAGACGGGACATACGCGGAATAAATCATATATTAGAGAGGTGCAAAATGAAAAACTTTTCACAGTGGGAAGGTTTCAAAGGAAACCGTTGGAAAGAAAAAATCGACGTTCGTAACTTTATCTCAATGAACTACACACCATATGACGGAGATGCTTCCTTCCTGGAAGAACCAACAGAAGCAACAAACAAACTGTGGGGAAAACTTCAGGAACTGCAGAAAGAAGAACGTGCCAAAGGCGGAGTTCTGGATATGGAAACAGAGGTTGTTACATCTCTGACAGCATATGGCCCGGGATACATCGACGAAGATCTTAAAGATCTTGAAACAGTTGTTGGTCTTCAGACTGACAAACCGCTGAAACGTGCATTTATGCCATACGGTGGAATCAAAATGGCAGAGCAGGCATGCGAAACTTACGGATACAAAGTAAGCGACAAGATCAAAGACGTATTCCACAACTATGAATTCAAAACACACAACCAGGGTGTATTTGATATCTACACACCAGAGATGAAATTAGCCCGTCACAGCAAGATCCTGACAGGTCTTCCGGATACTTACGGACGTGGACGTATCGTTGGTGACTACAGACGAGTTGCTCTGTATGGTATCGATGCTCTGATCGAAGGAAAACAGAAAGACTTCGCAGCATGCGACCGTCAGGGTATGAGACGTTATGACTTCCAGCTTCGTGAAGAGATCGCTGATCAGATCCGTGCTCTCAAAGGCATGAAGGTTATGGCTGAAGCATACGGATTTGATATTTCCGAGCCGGCTAAGAATGCAAGAGAAGCATTCCAGTGGCTGTACTTTGGATATCTGGCAGCAATCAAGACTCAGAACGGTGCTGCAATGAGTGTTGGACGTATTTCCACATTCCTTGATGTTTATATTGAAAGAGACCTTGAGAACGGAACTCTTACAGAGAAAGAAGCTCAGGAGCTTGTTGACCACATGGTAATGAAATTCCGTATGGTTAAATTTGCACGTATCCCTTCTTACAACCAGTTATTCTCCGGTGACCCGGTATGGGCAACTCTGGAAGTAGCAGGTATGGGACAGGACGGACGTTCCATGGTAACAAAGAACGACTATCGTTTCCTGCACACACTGGAAGATATGGGACCGGCTCCGGAACCAAACCTTACAGTACTTTATTCTTCAAGACTGCCTGAGAACTTCAAGAAATATGCTGCAAATATTTCTGTTACAACAAGTTCTGTTCAGTATGAGAATGATGATGTTATGCGTCCGGTATGGGGCGATGACTACAGCATCTGCTGCTGTGTATCTGCTACAGAGACAGGTAAAGAGATGCAGTTCTTCGGTGCTCGTGCAAACCTTGCAAAATGCCTTCTTTACGCGATCAACGGCGGTGTTGATGAGAAGACAAAACAGCAGGTAGGACCAAGCTATCAGCCGATCACTTCTGAATATCTTGACTATGATGAAGTAATCGCAAAATATGACCAGATGATGGACTGGCTGGCTCATCTGTATGTCGGAACACTGAACATGATCCACTACATGCATGATAAATACTACTATGAAGCTGCAGAGATGGCTCTGATCGATACAAAGGTTGAGCGTTCTTTCGCAACAGGTATCGCAGGATTCTCTCATGTAGTAGACTCCCTGTCCGCTATCAAATATGCAAAAGTTAAAGCTATCCGCGATGAAGACGGCATTACAACAGATTTCCAGGTTGAGGGTGACTTCCCACGTTATGGTAATGATGATGACAGAGCAGACGAGATCGCAACAACTCTTCTGTCTACATTCCTTGAGAAACTGAAACACATTCATACTTACCGTGATTCCAAGCCAACCACATCTATCCTTACTATTACTTCCAACGTTGTTTATGGTAAGGCTACAGGATCTCTTCCGGATGGAAGAAAAGCAGGTGAACCTCTTGCTCCTGGTGCAAACCCATCTTACGGTGCAGAGCAGAACGGCCTTCTTGCTTCCCTGAACTCTGTTGCCAAGCTTGACTATGAAGATGCTCTTGACGGTATCTCCAATACTCAGACAATCAATCCTGATGCTCTGGGACACAGCGATGACGAGCGTTCAGAGAATCTGGTACATGTACTTGACGGATACTTTGATCAGGGTGCTCATCACCTCAATGTAAACGTATTTGGTAAAGAGAAACTGATCGACGCTATGGAACATCCGGAAAAAGAAGAGTATGCAAACTTCACAATCCGTGTATCCGGATATGCTGTTAAGTTCATCGACCTGACTCGTGAACAGCAGCTGGATGTTATCGCAAGAACCTGCCACAAAACAATGTAATTTGTCTGACAGATTCAGGTGAATAAACAGTAATATAAAATAAAATCGTTTGGCGGTGCAGTGAAAAACTGTATCGCCAAATGTTTTCTATGGTAAAATATAAAAGAAAAAGAAATAATGGAGGAGCTTATGTCAGAAGAAAAGAAAGAACTGACAGGATATATTCATTCACTGGAAAGTTTCGGTTCCGTAGACGGACCGGGAGTACGATATGTGATCTTTGTGTCCGGATGTGCGATGCGCTGCCAGTTTTGCCATAACCCGGATACCTGGGATATGAAAGTTGGAACGCCTTACACCGCAGATGAACTGCTGAAAAAAGCAGTCCGCTACAAAGGATACTGGGGAAAAGAAGGCGGAATCACCGTCTCCGGCGGCGAACCGATGCTGCAGATCGATTTTCTGACAGAACTTTTCCGGAAAGCCAAAGCCCAGGGCATCCACACCACACTGGATACCAGCGGCAACCCTTTTACCAGAGAGGGTGAGCGTTTTGAGAAGATCAGAAAACTTCTGGAAGTGACCGATCTTGTGATGCTGGATATCAAACACATCGATGATGAACAGCATAAGATCCTCACCGGTCAGACCAACCGGAACATTCTGGATATGGCAAGATACCTCGATGAGATCGGAAAACCGATGTGGATCCGACATGTACTGGTACCGGAACGAAGCGACAAAGACGAATATCTGATTCGTCTGGATGCATTTATCCAGTCTCTTCACAATGTACAGAAAGTAGAAGTACTGCCGTATCACACACTGGGCGCGTACAAATGGAAAGAACTCGGTTATGAGTATCCGCTGGAAGGCATCGATCCGCCGACTCAGGAGAGAATCAAAAATGCAAATCAGCTGCTGCATACAGGAGCGCGGGTTTAAAGTGTTTACAGGGCACATTGGAATAGGAAATGTCATGAAAAAAGCAAAGCATTTTTCATGACATTTTTTTCTTTACCCTTTCTGCATTTTCATGTATACTGTTTATGATAGGTGAATTATGTCCAATATTGTAAACATCAAGAATAAAGAGGTGATTGAAATACATGATTAAAATAAAAGAATACGTGATGGCAGAAAGCCTGGAGCAGGCGTATGAATTGAATCAGAAGAAGAGAAACTGTATCATTGGAGGCATGCTGTGGCTGAAGATGGGAAGCCGGATGGTTCCGACAGCCATCGATCTGTCCAATCTGGGACTGAATATACCTGTACTCATCCTGTCCCTGAA
>OLQM01001609.1_pt1 | contig 24713 bp, 23 predicted proteins | sample 1673161 | NCBI WGS metagenome assembly OLQM01 (sample SAMEA3136761, study PRJEB25190) | human gut metagenome | reverse complement strand
CATTTTCCCGTATTTTTCGTTTCTGCCTGGGATGACAGTACCCCAAGCAAAGCGGCGCCGGCGTCCTTACCGAGGCTGCTATTGAGGGCAAGGTCGACCACCTGCTCGACCTTAAGTCCAACGTCATCGTCGGTAAGCAGATTCCTGCAGGTACCGGACTTTCCGCGTACAGCGATGTTGAGCTTACCTATCACGGTACCAAGATTGACGGACCCACTTCCGATAGGGCAAAGGTGTTGCCGGATTGGGCGCCACAGAGCCTTAAAGATATTGAAGAGAAGCTTCCAAAGCAGCTTGATTGGGTTGGCGACGAGTACGGCAACGGGAGCATTTTCTCGAAGAACGGGCGCACCCTTTCAAGTGAGGATGCCAAGCTGTATCTCTTTGACGACCTTGGAGTTTCCCAGCGCTGGACCAATAAGTTCTCCGAGGTTGGCATTGAGACGGTTGGAGATCTGATTGGTAAGACCGAAGAAGACCTTCTCCGCATTGACGGCATTGGTTCCAAGGCAATTGAGGAGCTCCGCCAGGGTCTTGATGCCCGCAACCTTCTCTACATCCTTGAGCCCGATGAGGACGAGGCCGACGCCGAGGATCTTTCCCAGCTGCTTAACATGGTCTTCTCGCCGGATGCTGACGGAGGGTTGATGCTTGGTACGGCCGCTCCGGCAACGCATGAAGGCTCTGACCTTGAGCTTATTGGCAGCAGTAATACCGATAACCTTGATTCGGATATCATCAACGAAGATCTTGGCTCGCTTGATGACCTGCTTTCTCAGGTTGTGCGTCTCGATGCACAGGCAGAAGGCAAAAAGACCAAGTAGTTTTGCTTCGTACAGCGATGCTTTAAGAACCCCGGCTTTGGTCGGGGTTCTTTTTATGAGTATAGGGACAAGCAGATAATGAGCTGAGTGAGCGAGAAGGACGAATACGTGCCGTGTAAATATCGCGTAGGTATCCGTAAAGCAGGTATACTTGCAAGGAACGATTTCGATGGAGATAGAGTGGATAGCTATGAGTGAACTACACACAACCTGTGAGCCTATTTCAGAAGAAGCGCTTCGTGAATTTCTCGTGAACGACGATGTCATCTATGATGCAACGCAGATTTTTGATGCGCTTTCGGACTTTACCCGCTTTCAAATTCTTGGTGCGCTTGCACTTGGGGAGAAGAGCGTTACAGAGCTGCAAGACCTTCTTCCTGTTTCGCAATCGGCAACTTCGCATCAGTTGCGCCTTCTGCGCGACAGAGGGCTGGTTACCGCTCACAGAGACGGTCGCCGTGTCATTTACTCTCTTGCTGACGAGCATGTTATTACGCTGATCAGCGTTGGCCTTGCACATGCAGCACACCTCCACGAGTGAGTCAAGACACGCGGATACCTTCACAAGTGAGCCGAGCGTTGAGGCGCACCGAGTAGCCTTGCACATACGGCATGCCTTTGCGAGCGCCCGGCTCCGTTCATCGATTGATGAGAAAACCGGCGTGATTTTGGTGTCATTTCAAGTATGCTGATAAAATTAAACGTCAGTAGATTTTGTAGGCGGAAGGTTTTGTGAACGGTACGTTTTGTGGATGGAGACTGCAATAAAGGAGTCTGTCTGCACTTTTCTTGTCTGCACTGTCCACATAACGTAATTATCGGGGGAGACAATAATGAGTGACTATCGCGTCATAGAAGTTAAACAGAGCGTTTTGGCATCCAACGACCAAAAAGCCAACGAACTTCGCAGCAAAATGAAGGAAAAAGGGACACTGCTTATTAATTTGATGTCGTCTCCCGGGTCCGGAAAAACAACGATGCTCCGTCGAACCATCAAGGCACTTAAAGGGGAGCTTGATATTGCCGTTATGGAAGCCGACATTGATTCCGATGTCGATGCCGCCGCTATTTCAGAGGTGGGCGCTCAGACGATTCAGCTTCATACGGGAGGCATGTGTCATCTGGATGCCGCTATGTGCGCGCAAGGACTCGAAGGTCTTGCCGCAGGTGATGCCGACGTAATCTTCTTGGAAAATGTGGGCAACCTTGTGTGTCCTGCGGAATTTGATACGGGAGCGGGCGTTAATATCACCATTTTATCTGTTCCCGAGGGAGACGATAAGCCGCTTAAGTATCCCCTTATGTATCAGGTTTGCGATCTGGTGCTTGTGAATAAAACGGACGTCATGCCATATTTTGATTTCGATCTCGATACCCTTTGCAAAAACGTTGCCATGCGCAATCCCAAGGCACGCGTTATCCCCATTTCGGCTCAGACGGGAGAGGGTATGGACGCGTGGTATCAGTGGCTGCGCGAGCGCGTTGCAGCATGGAAGACAGAGAAGTAAGGTTAAAGTGGTTTCATCTGGCCAGATAGGAGAGGAAATGGCTGAGGAGATTCCCGTACGTGTAACCCCGCCCGACGGCAATCCTATGCGAGGAGATTTAACCGATGCGGAGATTGCGGCTCGCAATGTATTGCCTGTGACCAATCCCGCTGGCGAGGCTATCAAAAACATTAAAGAAAATCACATTACCGAAAACAAAGACGTGGTGTCCTACCGCAAACCAAATCCGAACGAACCCGGCCCTGCTGCCGGTGAGCCTTTGAAACCCGGCGTTCTTCGCGAAGTTCAAAAAATTACCGACCGCCTCGGCCACAAAGTGACCAAGGATGACCCTGAATATTGGGGTATCGCATCGGTGATGACCGAAGAAGAAGCCGCCGTTACCAAGCACATGAAAGTGCGCGTGCCCATGACCTTCTCGGCACTGCAGAGCGCTACCGGTCTGGCGGCTCCAAAATTGCAGGAGCTTCTCGACAGTATGTCCATCAAAGGCATCATTGAATACAACTGGGAAAACGCCGAGCGTGAAAAACAGTACGTGCTACCCATGTTTGTGCCCGGCTCTGCTGAGTTTACCGTTATGAATGAGAGCCAGCTGGAGGAGCATCCGGAGATAGCAACGCTGTTTGAGCGTATGACGTATCTGCCGCTGAAAATGGCTACGAAGCTGGTGCCTCCGGGAGGTGCCGGCATAGGTATGCACGTGATTCCCGTTGAGCGTTCTATTGAGCAGGTTAACCATACGGTTTCGGTGGAGCATATCTCGCATTGGCTCAAGAAATATGATCGATATGCCGCAACGCCGTGTTCGTGTCGCTTGGCCGAGCGCGTCCGCGGCGATGGTTGTGCCGACGATCCCGAGGACTGGTGCATTGCCATCGGCGACATGGCCGATTATTGTGTGGAAACCGGCAAAGGCCACTATATCACCTACGACGAGGTTATCGACATTTGCCAGCGTGCCGAGAAAAACGGCTTTGTCCATCAGATTACCAATATTGACGGCGAGGATAAGATCTTTGCCATCTGCAACTGTAACGTAAACGTTTGCTATGCTTTGCGTACCTCGCAGCTGTTCAATACGCCGAACCTTTCCCGTTCGTCTTTTGTGGCTCATGTGGACGCGGAAAAATGCGTGGCGTGTGGCGGCTGCGTGGAGGTGTGTCCGGCGGGAGCGCCTCAGCTGGGGCAGAAGCTTTCCACCGTGCATGGCCAGCTTACCTATCCTATGCAGGATCTTCCGGACGACAAGTTCTGGGGCGAGGCTGACTGGGACTGGAATTATAAGAACAACAACCGCATTGAGTGCCACGATACCGGCACCGCTCCCTGTAAAGTTGCTTGTCCGGCCCATATTTCGGTGCAGGGATATCTCCGTATGGCGGCCGAGGGACGCTATCGCGACGCCCTCGAACTTATCAAGAAAGAAAACCCCTTCCCGGCCGTCTGCGGACGTGTGTGCAATCGTCGCTGCGAGGCGGCTTGTACGCGTGGCACGGTTGACGAGGCCATTGCCATCGACGAAGTCAAGAAGTTCATTGCCGAGAAGGACCTTGAAGCAGAACATCGCTTTGTTCCCGAGCCGGTGATTCCTTCCAACCGCGGTCGCTTTACGGAAAAGATTGCCATTATCGGCGCCGGTCCTGCGGGTCTTTCCTGCGCTTTCTATCTTGCGGAGCATGGCTACAATCCGGTGGTGTTTGAGAAAAATGCGCTGCCCGGCGGCATGATGGTTTACGGCATTCCTGCCTATAAACTGCAGAAGGACGTGGTGGCCGCAGAGATTGACGTTTTGCGTGAAATGGGCGTTGAGATCCGCTGCGGCGTTGAGGTGGGCAAGGACATCTCTTTGAACGATCTGCGCCGGGACGGTTTCAAAGCGTTCTATGTGGCCATTGGCTGCCAGGGAGGTCGCAAAGCCGGTATTGCCGGAGAAGACGCTGTCGGTGTAAGTACTGCCGTTGAGTTTTTACGGGCGGCTTTGGATGACCCCGCGCATGTGGTTTCCGGAAAGACCGTTGTCGTCGGCGGCGGCAACGTTGCCATTGACGCCGCTCGTGTATCCATGCGTTGCGGTGCCGATGCGGTGGCCATGTATTGCCTTGAGCAGCCCGATGAGATGCCGGCGCTTCCCGAAGAGATCGCGGAGGCCCGTGAAGATGGCGTTACCATCAATAACGGCTGGGGCCCGGCCGCAATAGAAACCACGGAAGACGGTCGTGTCCGTGGCGTTACGTTTAAGCGCTGCACGCAGGTGTTTGACGAAAACAAGCGCTTCTCGCCACGCTATGACGAGGCCGACACCGTCTTTGTTGAAGCCGATAACGTGGTGCTTTCCATTGGTCAGTCCATCGAGTGGGGGAATCTGCTTGAGGGCGAGGCGGTAGAGCTGGGTCGCGGCAAGGGGGCTGTGGCTGACCCCAAGACGTACCAGACGGCGCAGCCTGATATTTTTGTCGGCGGCGATGTATATACCGGTCCGAGTTTTGTCATCAACGCCATTGCCGCGGGTCATGAGGCTGCGGTTTCGCTGCATCGTTTTGTGCAAGCAGGGTCATCGCTTACCATTGGTCGCAATCAGCGCCATTACGTTGAGCTGGATAAAAGCGAGATTGCGCTCAATCCCGATTCGTACGATCATGCGGGCAGGCAGATTCCTGCGTGCGGAAAGGTTGAGAGTATTCGTCATAACTGGAGCGATGTCCGCAAGACGTTCACGCCCGAGCAGGTGCGCATTGAGACTGCTCGTTGCCTTAAGTGCGGTGCGTCCGTGGTTGATGCCAACAAATGTATCGGCTGCGGCCTGTGCACGACACGCTGCGAATTTGATGCGATACATCTTTTCCGGGACAACCCCGAGTGTTCCACGATGGTGCGTGCGGAAGACAAGAAAACAAAGATTCTAGGGTATATTGGCAAGCGAGCCGTTAAGATCATCAAGAACAAGAAGCGCAGTGAGAAATCCGCTAAGCCCGAGTCGCACGTGACCACTGATGAGCTTGGCAATCCGGTACCGGCCGGCAGTACGGGCATTTCAAGCTGACGTTGGTTTGGCGAAGGTATCAGGGACGGTTCATGCACGAGCTGGGCATTGCGTTTTACATTATTGATATGGTCGAAGACCTTGGGCGCCAAAATGACCTCACCTCAGTCGCTCGCGTAAAGTTGCGGCTGGGGGAGGTCTCCGGCGTCATTCCGTCGTATCTTCAAGACGTATGGCGTTGGGCAGCCGACCGCACGGAGTTGATGCACGCGGCCGAGCTTGAGATTGAGAGCGTACCGGCGATAACCCGCTGTCTTGATTGCGATCGCACCTATGCTACCGTTGAATACGGCCGCACGTGTCCGTATTGCGCCGGCGAGAAGACAGAGCTTATCCAGGGTCAAGAACTTGAGCTGGATGAGATCGAAGCCACGTGAGAGATTTTGTTGTAGTGAGAGATTTTTTGGCATCTGTCCACTGCGCATTAATAACTCTACTATCGTAAAATGTGATTGTCCTTCAACAAGCAAGCGCCCAATCGAATGGTGAGCCCGTGCTAAGACTGGAACGCATAAACGGAAAAAATGTATGGGATATCCTTGAACTCAAGGTGTCTGAGAAACAAAAAACCTTTGTTGCCGACAACGACGTGAGCATTATCGAGGCCTATACTTCCATAACAGGAAACGGGCAGGTATTTCCCTTTGGCATCTACGAGGGTGCCGTACCGGTAGGTTTTTTGATGGTCGGCTTTGGCACGGACGACTGCTGGGACGACGCTCCGGCGCTAGCTCATGGAAGCTACGATCTCAGACGTCTGATGATAGACGCAAAGCATCAGGGCAAAGGATACGGGAAAGAAGCCCTCAAGCTCGCGCTGGAGTTTATATGCACCTTTCCCTGCGGAAAGGCAGATTATTGCTGGCTTTCCTATGAACCTGAAAATGAAGCTGCTCGGAATCTCTATCGTTCGTTTGGGTTTGTTGAGACGGGCGAGAAGGACGGCGAGGAATTGATTGCCGTTTTGAAGTTAGCTTCAGATGTACCTGCAGGAATGTCTGGCAATAAGGCACTTCTCGTCAACGGCGCGGTATTTCCCTCTGGCAACGAAGAGCTTCTCGTCCAGTTTTTCCAAGCGGAAAACATGCGCGATTGGGAAACATACGAGACGTTCCTTGCCGAGGATGTTGTTTGGGAACTTAGAGAAGCTGGGGAAACTACGACAATCCGAGGCAAACGCGCATACATGAACCATATTCGCTCTGTGTACAAGGGGAGTGGCGCAACGTTTAGCTGCGAGAGCCTGTATGCAGGAGCCGATAACTCCTGTCTTGCTGCCATCCTTGTAAACGATACAGGTACGCGTTCGTGTGATATGTTTTGGTTTGAAGACGAGAAGATCGTCTTTGAGCTTGAGGTTATTTTGGGCTAAGTTGAATTAATGGTGCTGCCTCGAATTAATAACGCTGCCAAAAATGCGCCAAGTTGGGTCGTCATAATAGTGCTGCCAAATTTGCAGCAAGTTGGGCACGATTAACCATACTTGCAGCAAGTATGGTTCATATATACCAAACTTGCAGTAAGTATGGCAGTTCAAGCCATACTTGGCGCATTTCCGGCAGCGCTACAAAGTTCGGTCAGTTTCGGCGGCACCGGCAGCACGGACAGTTCCGGCAGCTCAACAAGAGAAGAGGACGGGCGTGCAAGCCGTACGAAAAGAAGCGCTTCTCGCCAACGACAAAACATTCTCTTCCTGTGGTATGGATACCCTGTGATATGGATACGCCCGGCAACGTGGTGTGTTGACGAGCAGCAAAGATCGGCGTAAAGTTCTTCCTTGCGTAATTCCAAGGGGACAGTGCTGTGTCGCCTTTAGAATATGTGAAACTGCACGTAGATAGGTATAAGAAGGAGAATATCTTGCCTACTATCAACCAGCTCGTCCGCAAGGGTCGTATGAGCGTTCAGGCTAAATCCAAGAACGCCGCCTTGCAGCACAACCCTCAGAAGCGTGGTGTTTGCACCCGCGTTTTTACCACAACCCCTAAGAAACCTAACTCGGCGCTTCGTAAGGTTGCTCGTGTACGTCTTGTCAACGGCATCGAGGTTACCGCCTACATCCCCGGCGAGGGACACAACCTTCAGGAGCACTCCATCGTGCTTGTCCGCGGTGGCCGTGTCCGCGACCTTCCTGGCGTTCGCTACAAGGTCGTTCGTGGCGCGTATGACTGCGCTGCAGTTCAGAACCGCGCAAAGGCTCGTTCCCGTTACGGCACCAAGCGTGCAAAGTAACCTCACTACTCGATTTAGTTCTTAGGAGATAAACATGCCGCGTCGCGCAGCAGCAGTACGTCGTGAGGTTATGCCTGACGCCGTCTATAACAACCGACTGGTTACCCAGCTCATCAACAAAGTTCTTCTCGATGGTAAGAAAGCTACCGCAGAGCGCATTGTCTACGGTGCCTTTGATATCGTTGCCGAGAAGACCGGCGAGGATGCTCTGACTGTTTTCAAGAAGGCCATGGAAAATATCCGTCCTACTCTTGAGGTCAAGCCAAAGCGCGTGGGTGGTGCTACCTACCAGGTTCCTATGGAGGTCAACTCTCGTCGCGCCACTACCCTTGCTATCCGTTGGATGGTTAACTTCAGCCGTACACGTAAAGAGAAGACAATGGCCGAGCGCCTTGCCAACGAGATCATTGATGCAACCAATGGCGTTGGTGCTTCCGTCAAGCGTCGTGAAGACCTCTTCAAGATGGCAGAGGCCAACCGAGCCTTCTCCCACTACCGCTTCTAAGTCGGAGATCAGGAGTATCTAATACAATGGCTAAAACCAAGTACAATCTGAAAGACCTCCGTAACATCGGTATTATGGCTCACATCGATGCTGGTAAAACCACCACTACGGAGCGCATTCTTTACTACACCGGCAAGACTCACAAAATCGGTGAGGTCCATGACGGTGCGGCAACCATGGACTGGATGGTCCAGGAGCAGGAGCGCGGCGTAACTATTACGTCCGCAGCAACCACGTGCTTCTGGAAGGATCACGTTATCCAGATCATCGACACCCCGGGTCACGTTGACTTTACCGCTGAGGTCGAGCGTTCGCTTCGCGTTCTTGACGGCGCCGTTGCCGTCTTTGATGCCGTTGCGGGCGTCCAGCCACAGTCCGAGACGGTTTGGCGTCAGGCAACCAAGTACAACGTACCTCGTATCGCGTTCATCAATAAGTTCGACCGCGTGGGTGCCGACTTCTTCCACGCCATCGAGACCATGAAGGAGCGTCTGTCCGCTCCCGCAGTTGCGGCACAGGTTCCTATGGGTGCCGAGTCCAACTTCTGGGGCCTCGTTGACCTTGTCACCAATACGGCGTGGGACTTCAAAGAGGATGCAAAGGGCATGATTTACCCTGAGCCTCTTGACGAAATCCCAGCTGAGTTTGCAGAGATTGCCGCCGAGAAGCGCGAGGAGCTTCTCGAGGCTGCCTCCGACTTCTCCGAAGACCTCATGATGGCAATTCTTGAGGGAGAAGAGATTGACGTCGACGAGCTTAAGCGCGCTATCCGCGCCGGTGTTCTTGCCGGCAAGATGAACCCCGTCTTTGTGGGTTCTGCCTACAAGAACAAGGGTATCCAGGAACTTCTCGACGCCGTTATCGACTATCTTCCAAGCCCGCTTGATGTGCCTGAGATTGACGGCACCAACCTCAAGGGTGAGGAAGAGGTACGTCATGCAGACATCAAAGAGCCCTTCTCGGCACTTGCCTTCAAGATCATGACCGACCCGTATGTTGGTAAGCTGACCTATATTCGCGTCTATTCCGGCCAGGCCGAAGCAGGCTCGTATGTGTATAACTCCGTCAAGGACGGTCGCGAGCGTCTGGGCCGCATCCTTGAGATGAACGCCAATGACCGCGTGGATCGTGAGGAGTGCTCCGCCGGCGACATCGTTGCCTGCGTTGGCTTCAAGAACACCACTACGGGTGACACGCTCTGTGACGAGAAGCACCCCATCGTGCTTGAGTCCATCAGCTTTGCCGACCCTGTCATTGACGTTGCCGTTGAGCCTAAGACCAAGGCTGAGCAGGAGAAGATGTCCGTGGGTCTGGCTAAGCTTGCCGAGGAAGACCCAACCTTCCAGGTTCACACGGATCACGAGACCGGTCAGACCATCATTGCCGGTATGGGCGAGCTGCACCTTGAGATCATCGTTGACCGTCTCCGCCGCGAGTTTAAGGTTGACTGCAACGTGGGTAAGCCGCAGGTTGCTTACCGTGAGACTGCCGGTAAGGCCGTCACTCACGCTGAGGGCAAGTTTGTCCGCCAGTCCGGTGGTCGCGGTCAGTACGGTCATGCTGTCATCGACATGGAGCCCAACGAGCAGGGCAAGGGTTACGAGTTTGTCAACGCCATCGTTGGCGGCGTCGTGCCTAAGGAGTACATCCCCTCTATCGACAAGGGCATTCGTGAGGCGCTCAACAGCGGTGTTATTGCAGGCTATCCCGTTGTGGACATCAAGGTTACCCTTGTTGACGGCTCATACCATGAGGTCGACTCCTCTGAGGCGGCATTTAAGATTGCCGGTTCTATGGCAATCAAGGACGCTCTCAAGAAGTCCGATCCGGTATTGCTTGAGCCGGTAGAGTCTGTAGAAGTTGAGACTCCCGAGCAGTACATGGGTGACGTCATGGGTAATCTTTCTTCTCGCCGTGGCAAGATTGAGGGCATGGAGGATCGCCGCGATACCAAGGTCATCCGCGCAAAAGTGCCTCTCGGCGAGATGTTCGGTTACGCAACCGATCTCCGTTCCCAGACTCAGGGTCGTGCAAGCTACACCATGCAGTTTGATTCTTACGAGCCTGTTCCTAAAGCAGTCCGTGATGAAATCGTCGCCAAAAACGGCGGTTCCGAGTCCTAATAACAACCACGAGCTCAGGCTCATGTATGGAGGTACCTAAAGTGTCAAATCAAAAGATCAGGATCCGCCTCAAGGGCTATGATCACGAGGTTGTTGATCAGTCTGCAAAGCTGATTGTCGATACAGCCCAGAAGAACGGCGCACGCGTGTCCGGTCCCATTCCTCTGCCAACCGAGCGTAACCTGTATACGGTTATCCGCTCACCGCACAAGGATAAGGACTCCCGCGATCAGTTTGAGATGCGTACACACAAGCGTCTTATCGACATCCTCGACCCCAACTCCACTACGGTTGATTCGCTGATGCGTCTTGACCTTCCCGCTGGCGTTGACATTGAGATTAAGCTTTAAGCAAGCGGCATAATCCAGAAGTAAACCCTCCCGCATCACGTGGGAGGGTTTTGTTTTTGCGCGAGATACTTGAAGCTCTTTGATTGCTTTAGTGCTGCCAAGAGGGTGCTGCCAAAATGGCGCTGCCAGAAATGCGCCAAGTTGGGTCGTCATAATAGCGCTGCCAAACTTGCAGCAAATACGGCAGTCCAAGCCAAACTTAGCGCATTTCTGGCAGCGCTAGTCAGTAGATCATGCTCGTTAGGTTTTCTCGCTTTATTGTCGGATCGTGGAAATTGCGCATAAACGCCTGTCTACAAATCTGCAGGCAGCCGTCTTGCTTTAGTTGTGCTTTTCTTATGAGACATCAGATTGGTACCAAATTGGATGTTTACGGGTGATTTGATTCACCACTAAACGCTCAAATCCGAGAAAAACCACCACTAAACGGGGGTGCGGACGAAAAGTTGGACCGTCAAGGGCGGTCGGATTGGAGTTCGCATGTACAGCAAAGAGAACGTAGAGCTGTTTTTACTTGCAAGAGAAGACGGGATGAGTATCAAAGGAGCAGCAGCCTTTGCCAAAGTTAACTACAACGCAGCGAAGGACTGGATCTACAAGGGTCTCCCGCACAGCTATACCGGCGCCTTGAGAAAAAGTCAGTGCGCTAGAATACAGAAGAGCGCAAAACCCTCAGGTGAAAAGGAGTATCTCATGTCAGCGAGCCCCTACGATCCTCCGAAGTCAGGGCCGCTTGCCGGCCTTAGTCCTGACCAGATAGAAAATTTGCTTCTAAGGGCGGTGTTGGCCGACCTAAAAGCGGTCGGGTGGGACCCGGCTTTGATCTCGAACAGGAGCAAGTGCGGGCTCGGCGAGAGATTGAGGCAGGCGACAGGGCTGCCCCTCCGCTTGATCATCGCTTTCTTGAAGATATCGAAGAGCTCCTATGAGTACCACCGTAGCCGTCTGGGTCAAGACAAGTATGAAAGACTCAGGACACAGGTGAGATCTGTGTTTAGAGAAGGCCAGAGGCGCTGGGGCTACCGAACCGTACATGCCAGGCTCAAACGAGAAGGTACACACGTCTCCGAGAAGGTCGTAAGGCGCATAATGGCTGAAGAGGGGCTGAAAGTCGTCTATAACAAGAAGCGTCCGCACAGCTGGAGCTCCTATGTCGGTGAGATCTCCAAGGCCCCAAAAAATCTCATCAGCCGTAACTTTCACGCTTTAGCCCCAGATGAGCTGTGGCTCGCGGGCATCACTGAGTTCAGGCTCCCCTGCGCAAAGATCTATCTGTCTGCGATAATCGACTGCTTCGACGGCAAGTGCATCTCCTGGTCTATCGGGCGACACCCCAGCAAACAGCTTGCCAACTCAAGCCTCACCAAGGCGCTCTCTCAAAGACGCCCGGGGTCTCATACCACCATCCACTCTGACCGTGGCGGACACTACCGCTGGCCTGAGTGGATAGCGATATGCAATGAGAGCGGGCTGAGAAGAAGCATGTCGGCGAAGGGCTCAAGCCCGGACAATGCGGCCTGCGAAGGCTTCTTTGGGAGACTGAAAAACGAGTTCTTCTACTACCGCGACTGGAAGAACATCTCGCCGGAGACCTTCATGGCTGAGCTCGACGCCTATCTCACGTATTATGATGAGGGACGTATCAAGCGCTCACTGGGCTGGCTGAGTCCGAACGAGTACAGAAGGGCCCTGGGCTATATGGCCTAGTGGTCCAAGAAAATGTCCGCACCCCCGAGCTCATTGAAGCAAGAACGGAATTCATCAACAAACTTAGTAACCTGAAGAATTATTTTGAGACTCCACAAACAGAAACAACAATTTTAACTTTTCCAAATGAAGATACCCAATATAAAATGTACCTCGAGTATCTTCAGCCACTCATCGCCATGATGATTGAGCGAGCTCCTGAGCTTACAGGAACCCCCTATATCAATCTCTTTGATGAAAATAAATAATGTCGTACACTTGTAACACAGCGATATTTTAAGGACAGAGATGTCTTATGGATATAAAAGGTCAGCCATTTGATTACATGCAATATATGTACAGCTTTGTCCAAAATCCCATTATTAGAGGATGTATTCGTTTTAATGGAAAGTTACAAGGCAGCAAATTAAGACATGCTATAGAAAAATTAGCTTTAACTTATCCGATTTTACTATGTAAATACAAAGTTCAAAAAGGAACATGGGTTACAGATCCTCATGCTTCATGTGAGAATTTATTAACAACCATGTCTGCTAAAAATGATTTCTCAACTTTAGAGATTGATTCATTATTAACGTCTCTTAAAATTGGAATTGATCTACCACTAAAAATTTACTGGATATGTGGAGAAGAGAAAGACTCTCTTTGTATAATAGCAAGCCATTTACTTTGTGATGGAAGAGGATTTGAGCAATTACTATATCTTTTAGCTGAATTATATTCGGGTACTGAAATAAAAGAACAAATAAATAGAGATAGAAGTTTCTCTCAAATAGATGAGAAACTCCTTGTATTCCAAGGAGTTTCTATTTCAGATGCTTTTATTGCTACCGCAGATAAACCAGTGCCCTATTTTCAACTAGCAGCGTCTACGTACAAAGACAAATGCACTCTTTCAGTCTGTACCTATGCATTCGAGAAAAGCTTTGATTTACTTTGTTCTGTTGTAGACAAAATCTGTAGTGTGCTTGAAAATTTATAGCAATTCTTCAACTCAAACTTTTCTTTATCCAATATTTTGATTACCTTTGCTGGACTTTCAGCCACAACTATTCCACCGTTACTGACTTCGCAAGGTTTCTCGGCTTATCGACGTCACAGCCACGGGCGAGAGCGATCGCGCGGGCGAACAGCTGCAGCGGCACCGTGGCAATGATCGGTGAGAATGCGTCTCTAACTTTTGGCACGTAGATGACATAGTCGGCATGCTTCTTGATTTCCTGATCACCCTCGGTTGCAATGGCAATAATCATGGCACCGCGTGCTCGGGATTCCTGGATGTTGGAGATCATCTTGTCGTAGACGGGGGAGTTGGTCGCCACGGCGATGACGGGGTAGCCCTCGGACAGAAGCGCAATGGGACCGTGCTTCATCTCGCCGGCCGCGTATGCCTCGGCGTGGAGGTAGCTGATCTCCTTGAGTTTGAGGGCGCCCTCGTAGCAAATAGCAGCTCCCATGCCACGCCCGATAAATAGAGCATCATTGGCATCTTTGCACGCCTGCGCCGCGATGTCGATAGCCTTTGTATCGCTGAGGACCTCCTCAACCTGCTCGGCGGTATCGGCAAGTTCCTTAAAGAGCAGGCGTATCTGAGCGATTGAGAGCTTTCCTTTTGCCTGCGCAAGAACCATGGCAAGAAGCGTCAAGCTCACAATCTGGCCGAGAAAAGATTTGGTTGAGGCAACGGCAATCTCCTTGTTAGCTTTAGTGTAGATAACGCCGTCAGACTCGCGGGCCACGGGGCTTCCAATGACGTTAGTGATGCCAAAGACCTTGGCACCTTTAATGCGGGCGTCGCGGATGGCGGCCAAGGTGTCGGCAGTCTCACCGGACTGGGAGACGGCAACTACCAGCGTTGACGGAGTGATAATGGGATTGCGATAACGAAATTCACTTGCGGCCTCGACTTCGACAGGTATGCGTGCCCAGCCTTCGATAAGTTGACGGGCGATAAGACCGGCGTGGTAGCTGGTTCCGCAGGCAATGATGTAGACGCGGTCAATTAAACGGAGCTGCTCCAAGGACATGCCCAGCTCATCGATGGAGAGCACGCCGTTGGTCAGACGTCCTGCAAGGGTGTCGCGGATAACACGGGGTTGCTCATGAATTTCTTTAAGCATGAAATCGGGGTAGCCGCCCTTCTCGGCAACATCAACATCCCAATCAACGTGCATAATCTTGGGTTGGACGGGATTGCCTTCAGCATCGGTGTAGCTGATGCCATCGGGTTCCATAACGGCAAACTCGTTGTCTCCGAGGACGGTGACGTCTCGGGAGGCTTCGATGACCGCGATGATGTCGGATGCGACGTAGCTGCCCTTCTCGCCATGTGCAAGGACGATGGGGGAGTCTTTGCGAGTGACGACTATGCGGCCAGGTTCCTGGGAGCATACGACGGCAAGACCGTAGGTGCCTACAATTTGTGAACACGCTTTAGCAACAGCTTCGCGGAGGTTGCCGTCGTAGGCTTCTTCAATAAGGTGGGCAACAACTTCAGTGTCGGTGTCGCTACGGAATTTGTGTCCGCGAGCTTCAAGTTGCTCGCGGAGTTCGGCAAAGTTCTCGATGATTCCGTTGTGTACGACGGCAATTTTGTTGTCGCAAGAGGTGTGCGGGTGGGCGTTGCGCTCGCTTGGAGCGCCATGCGTTGCCCAGCGGGTATGTCCGATGCCACAAGAGCTTGCGTTATCGAGGTACTCTACCGCTTCAGCTAATCCCGCAACTTTTCCTACACGATGTACAACCGTAAGTTCTTCGTTGGTTGCGTTTTGCAAAGCAATACCAGCAGAATCATACCCACGGTATTCAAGGCGCCTCAGGCCTTCGATGAGGATGTCTTTTGCGCTTTGGTGTCCGGTAAAACCAACGATGCCGCACATATATAAGCTCCAATCATGTGCTTCCAAGAGTGTCACAGAAGCAATCGGTTTTAATCAATTCTCTCTATTTTAGCGGTTTATGCCGGACGAGTTTAGGTGGTACCAGAAACAAAGACCGGATTATGCACAATGACGCAAAAACGCCATGTATCCTCGATAGGCCTCATATAGGTCTGCCTTGCTTGCAATTTCCCACGGAGCGTGCATGGAAAGTACGGGGACGCCGCAGTCAATGACCTGCATACCATAGCGGGCAAGCATATACGCGATGGTTCCGCCGCCGCCTGCGTCAACACGGCCAAGCTCAGCGGTTTGCCACGCAATGCCGGCGTCATCCATAATCTGACGGATGAGTGCAATGTATTCAGCGTCGGCATCGTTTGAGTTACCCTTACCGCCACTGCCTGTGTATTTGTTAAACGCTAGGCCATGGCCCATGAACGCCGAGTTTTTAATTTCAAAGCTGCTTGGAAAATTAGGATCATAGGCGGCGGAAACATCGCTTGAAAGCATATGGGAGTTTTTAAGACAGCGACGAAGTGCCAGGCTACCGCCTTCATCTGCAAGTTCCAAAATCTCAGCAATCGTATTTTCAAAGAACCTACTGGTCATACCCGTTGCACCGCGTGATCCGATTTCTTCTTTATCGGCAAGCACGGTAACTGCAGTGCGTTCAACTTCACGAGTATCAAGCTGAGCAATCAATGACGGGTACGCACAAGAACGGTCATCATGGCCATAGCCCAAGACCATTGAGCGATCAAAACCCATGTCGCGCGCAGCGCCTGCAGGAACAATCTCGAGTTCAGCGGAAAGGAAATCCTCTTCCTCAATGCCGTAGGAGTCCTTAAGCAGTGCCAGTACAGAGGCCTTGACAGCTTCTTTTGCGGAAGGGTTTTCGGCATCGCATGCGTTGTCGGCCATGATGTTTTGTGCGCTGGCGTTGGAGCCATCGACCTCGCTGTTCTTCTTGACAAGGACAAGCGGGCGATTACCGACAATCAGATCAAGCATCTCGCCTTCGATGGCTTCGGAGGCTTTTTTGCCCAACTGCTCACGACTGAGATGGATGAGCAAATCAGAGATGCAAAAGACGGGGTCGTCTTCGTCTTCACCGATTACCACCGGGACCGTTGAACCGTCTTTCAGAGCAATTACACCATGAATAGCCAAGGGGATAGTGACCCACTGATACTTCTTTACGCCGCCGTAGTAGTGCGTGTCGAGTGTTGCGATTTCACTGCGTTCTTCAAGAGGATTTTGTTTGACGTCCAGTCGCGGTGAATCAATGTGAGCGCCAAGGATGTTGAGACCGTTTTGAAGCGGCTGCTTACCAAGTTGCACAAAGATGACGGACTTGCCGCGGATGTCGGCATAGACCTTATCGCCGGTCTTGAGTTTTTGACCGGCTGCGATAGCATCAGAAAGACGGATGTAACCAGCTTCTTTAGCAAGGCGAATGGCCGTTGCAGAGCACTCACGCTCAGTCTTGTTGTCGGAGATGAACGCCTTGTAGCCTTCGTTGAAGTAATGGAGCTCTTCGAGCTGTTCAGGTGAGTAAGACTTCCATGCGCTGGGACGTTCCATAAACCCTCCTTGGGATGCTTTTGGGTGGTCTGCTCGTTCAATGCGGTTAATCATAGTGGTTTCTCGGCGCTTCTTCAATTTGGAGTGTGGCTCAAACTTGAGGAGTCTGTATCGATCAAAATTATTAGCCAAAATCCACCACGGGAGTTGGCCAAAATTTACCACGGGAGTTGGCCAATATTTACCACGGAAGTTGGCCAATAATTACCAAAAAACAGGAATGCCACAATCACATCAAGAAGACCAATCGGCTTCAATGTTACCGACCTATTTCGTAGACAGTACTTTCGCTTGTGATGGTTCAAGACTTTTGTATAGTGTTCAAGCCCCCAGCAGGGTAGCCTATCAACGTCGATTATGAAAGAGGTGCGCAATGCTGGACAAATTTTTTAGCCGTCGTGATTTCTTGAAGGCATCCGCTATGACAGCAGCAGGTGGTGGCGCATCTATGATGCTTGCTGCATGCAACAACAGTGGTGGCGAGAAGAAAGACGGTGGCAGCGACAAAAAGAAGGTCCTGCGTTTTGGCTCTACCAACTCAAAGCAGGGTCTGGATATGCAGCGAGCAAATAACTCGCAATCTGCAGCCGTGGCTGACTCAATTTGCGAGGGTCTTTTGCGTTGGACTGAGGACAATGAGCTGGTGCCTTGTCTTGCCAAAGCAGTCCCGTCGTTTGAATCCGATGGCGTTACGCTCAAAGTTGAGCTTAAAAGTGGCGTCAAGTTTCACGATGGAACCGAGCTTACGGCATCGGATGTCAAATATACCTTTGAGCGTATGTTCAAACCTGAAACAGGTGCACTTTCTACCAGCTACTTTACAGACATCAAGGGTGCCAAAGAAATGCTGGCAGGTACGGCTACGGAGCTTGAAGGTTTAAGCGTCGAAGATGACACGCATCTGACCTTTACGCTCACGGTGCCAAACGTTGCTTTTGTGAGCGCACTTGGCATTTCATACGCGTGTATTTTCCCAAAGACGGCATGTGAAGCAGCCGGCAAGGATTGGGGAACGGGTACGCACCTTATCGGTACCGGTAAGTATAAGCTTGCGGAAAATGACGACACCACTGCAGTGAAGCTTGTACGCTTTGATGACTATCATGATGGCACGCCTGCGCTTGATGAGATTCGCATCACTTACTACGACGATGACAACACCAAGCTTTTGGCGTATAAAAATGGCGACCTTGATTGGTGTGACCTTCCGTCTTCTCTCTTTAAGCAGTATTCCGATGATGCGGAGATTAAGGACCAGATTACAAGCTATCCAACCCTTGGTGTGAACTTCATTAATTTGAACCTCAAAGAGGGAAATGGCTTGGATGATGTGAAAGTGCGTCAGGCGCTCTCTCTTGCAATCAACCGTCAGGAGCTTGTGGATACGTTTGCTCACGGTAATGGCATTGCCTGTTCAGGCTGGCTTCCACAGCAGATTCCCGGCTTCGATAAGAATGCTCCGGTCTTTGAGTATGACGTTGAGAAGGCCAAGGCGCTTCTCGCCGAAGCGGGTGTATCCGATCTTAAACTGACGGGCAAGGTTCGCAAGGCAAGCGAGAAGCTCCTCGTTGCCGTACAGGACTACTGGCAGAAAGCGGGCATAACGCTTGATGTGCAGGTGGAAGATAACGCCGTATGGAACCAGGATTGGGCAGGTGGTAACCTTCAGGTGACAACGCTGGGCTGGTATGCACTTTTTGCTGACGGATCTCAGCACTTGGACACCTACTTCTCCAGTAAGAATGCGGCAAAGAAATCCTCGTTTTACAACAATGCCGACTTTGATGCCTATCTGGAAGATGCACGCAAGGAAACGGACAAAGATAAGCGCGCGGAGGACTATAAGGCCGCGGACAATCTTTTGACCCGCACCGATTATGCAACTCTTCCGCTCTTTTGGCCAAAGAACTCTTTTGTGGCAAAAGACTACGTTAAGGGTGCTAAAGTAGGAAACCTGATTTACCACTTCTTTGATCTTGACATCGATGCGTCCGGTGCTGATTACAAGGCGCCCGAGGACTAATCGAGATTCTCGTTTGAGCAGGAAGGGGCGGCGTGTGAGCGTCGTCTCGTCCTTAAGCTAGGAGAGGAGTGTTGGTGAGATCCTTTCTCATTAAACGGATTCTTCAGGCAGCAGGAGTTGTCATCTGCATCTCTGCGTTGACTTTCTTCATTTTAAATGTGGTTCCGGGAGATCCTGTTCGCGTTATGATGGGCGACATGGCTGACGAGCAGACCGTCCAGCAGGTGCGTCATACCATGGGCTTGGATAAGCCCATGCCGGAACAATATGCAAATTGGTTTGGCAAAATGCTGCATGGCGATTTTGGTACTTCGTACATGCAGAAGAAATCCGTCATTGCACTTATGAGCAAGGCGCTTACGGTAACGTTGCAGCTGGCAATTTGTGCCTATATCTTTGCCGTGGTGTTGGGTCTTGTAATGGGCATTATCGCCGCCGTCAACCACGGGAGATGGCTTGACCGTACGCTTATGTCGCTTGCGGTTTTTGGTATTTCCGCGCCGGTTTTTTGGGTGGCCATTGTGCTTCAGATTGTATTCGCGCTCAATCTTAAGTGGTTCCCGCTGTCCGGAGTTAAGACGGCTGCGGCTTATGTACTGCCAATTATTGCCCTTGGAACACGCTATGCCGCAAGTATTGCTCGTGTGACGCGTACCAGTATGCTTGACGTACTCAGCCAGGACTATATACGGACAGCCGAGGCAAAGGGTCTTTCTCGGTGGACAATCATTATCAAACATGCATTGCGCAACGCATTGATTCCAATCATTACCATTGCGGGTACGCAGTTGGGAGACATCCTCACCGGATCCATCTTGATTGAATCCATCTTTGCAATGCCGGGTATGGGCAAGCTTTTGCTCGATGCAATTAACGCTCGCGACCTGCCTTTGATTGAAGGAAGTGTCATGTATATTGCCGTTATTTGCGTAGCAATTTACTTGGCAGTGGATATTTTGTACGCGGTTGTTGACCCGCGCATCAGACTCGGAGGGGAGGCATCGGAATAATGGCATTTTTTACGAGCGATAAGAACAGCAAGAAGGTTCAAGAAGCGCAACGTGTTGCCACCCGAGCCGCCCGTGCGCAAGAAGAGGAAGTATCGCGTACCGGTAAGACTCGAGCTACGAGTTATTGGGCGGTGAGCTGGAACATTTTTAAGCGCAACCGCCTCGGTGTGTTTTGTTTGATTGTCGTAGGACTTCTGGTGCTTATAGCGCTTTTTGCGCCCGTACTTGCCCCTTACGACTTTAAGGCACAAGAGCTCTCCAACATGCTGGCAAAGCCCGGTGCGTCCCATCTTTTTGGTACGGATGAGTTTGGCCGCGATATCTTGTCGCGCATTATATACGGTTGTCAAATTTCACTGTCGGTCGGTGTGATATCGCAGATCATTGCCCTGTTTATCGGTTTTACAATGGGCGTTTTGGCGGGCTATTATGGCGGCTGGATTGATGCGGTCATCTCCTTTGTCATCCAGGTCTTCTCGAGCTTTCCGTTTCTGCTCTTTGCCATTTTAATTATGTTTGTCATGGGGCCCGGCCTTATCAACCTGTACGTGGCGCTTGGCCTTTTAATGTGGACAACAACCGCACGTCTGATTCGTGGCGATGTGATGCGGCTGAAGGGTTCGGAGTATATTCAATCGTGCATTCTGTCGGGCGGCAATAATCTGCGTATTATTCTGCGTCATCTGTTGCCCAACTGTATGTCAACGCTCATCGTTGTTTCTACATTAGGCATTCCAAGTGCCATTTTATCTGAGGCCTCTCTGTCGTTTTTGGGCCTTGGTGTGCAGCCACCGATGGCAAGCTGGGGTCAGATGATTTCAGCCTCACAACCATATATCCAAAGCAATCCAACCTACAGCATCATTCCTGGTATCGCCATCATCATTACGGTCATGGCATTTAATTTACTTGGTGACGCCTTGCGCGACGCTCTTGATCCAAAGATGCGCTCGTAAGGAGGAAAACATGGGAAACACGAAAAACATTGCTGAGTTTTGCAGCCTTGAGGAGCGCAAACTTGCCCAAGAAACCACACGCAAACAGCGAGAAGAACAATGCAACAAAGAAGTTCTTCTGAGCGTGGAACATCTGAGCGTTACGTTGTCTACCGAAGACGGAAAACTTCCCGCTTTGGATGATCTCTCTTTTAGTATGAGCCGCGCAGAGACGCTTGCCGTTGTGGGAGAGTCCGGCTGCGGCAAGTCCATGACAGCGCTTTCGGTTATGGGACTTTTACCACAACCACCCGCACATATTACGGGAGGCAAGATTGTTTTTGAGGGTGTTGATTTAGCCCCGCTCTCCCGCACGGAGATGAAACCGTTTCGCGGAAACCGCATAGGTATGATTTTTCAAGAGCCCATGACATCGCTGAATCCGGTCATGAGGGCAGGAGATCAAATTCGTGAAGGTATTTTGGTCCATCATCCCAAGATGGAGAAGAAAGAAGCAGACAATCGCGCGCTTGAGATGATCAAGCTGGTGGGCATACCTGCACCGGAGAAAGTTTTCAAGAGTTATCCGCATGAACTTTCGGGCGGTATGCGCCAGCGCGTCATGATAGCCATGGCGCTTGCATGCCAACCCTCGCTTTTAATTTGCGACGAGCCCACAACGGCGCTTGACGTGACCGTTCAGGCTCAGATCCTGCAGATTATCGATCGCATGAAGAGCGAGACGGGAACCGCCGTTATGCTCATCACACACGATATGGGCGTGGTGTCCGAGATGGCGGATTGGGTCTTGGTTATGTATGCGGGACATCGCGTTGAGTATGCTCAAGCAGCAGAGCTTTTTACCAATCCGCTCCATCCGTATGCGCAAGGATTGATTGCTTCCATCCCGTCGTTTGACGAGCAATCCGAAGAGCTCTATGCCATTCCGGGTAATGTGCCGATGCTCTCCCACATGCCAGAGGGTTGTCCGTTTCATCCACGTTGTCCGTTCGCAAAGGACATTTGTCGCAAGAAGCGTCCGCAGTCAGAGGCGGTTGAAGGAAATGCGCGCCACAGTGTTGCATGCTGGAAATATCGTAAGGAGTGGGATGCATAATGACGGATACAAAAAGCTCCCCACAAAAAAATATCGATCAGAACGATGTGGTGTTGCGAGTTGAAAATCTCGTCAAGCACTATCCGATAAAATCCGGCGTGTTTGGCCGTGCAAATGCCACCGTCCATGCTGTTGAAGGCGTGTCCTTTGAGCTTCATCGTGGCGAGACGCTGGGTATTGTGGGTGAGTCGGGCTGCGGTAAATCTACGGCGGGTAAATGTATACTGCGCCTGACAGATCCTACGTCAGGTGAAGTGATGCTTGATGGAAAAGACTTCACAAAGCTCTCGGGGAGTGCCCTGAAAGACGCACGACAAAAGATGAAGCTTATCTTTCAAGATCCGTACAGCTCGCTGAACCCTCGTATGACGGTGATGGATATCATCGGAGAACCAATCGATATTGCCAAGACGTATGCCACTCGCTCAGAGCGTGATGCCCGTATTGAGGAAGTCATGCAAGAGGTTGGACTTGACCTTGCATTCAAATATCGCTATCCGCATGAATTTTCAGGCGGCCAGCGCCAGCGTATTGGCATTGCTCGAGCCATTGTATTGGAGCCTGAAATCATCGTATGTGACGAGCCGGTTTCAGCGTTGGATGTTTCCGTACAAGCAAAAGTTATCAACTTGCTTGAGCAGCTCCAGCACGAACATGGCCTGTCATATATTTTTATCAGCCATGATCTTTCCGTCGTGCGCCATATTGCCGATACGGTTTTGGTGATGTACCTTGGCCATGAGATGGAGTTTGCCCCCAAATCAAAGCTCTTTACGCATCCTCTACATCCCTATACGCAGGCTCTTCTCGACGTTATCCCGCGTATCCGACACGAGCGTATCCAAGATAAAAAGATCTTACAAGGAGATGTCCCCAGCCCTGCTGACCCTCCAAGAGGATGCGTATTTCACACGCGCTGTCCGCGTGCAATGAACGTGTGCTCACAGCGGGTTCCTGCACGTCTTGAGCCGGAGCCGGGGCATCTCTGCGCATGTCACTTATACGATGACAGTCTGAGCGACGATGAGCGCAAACCGGCAGTAGCGCGTGCCATTGAAGCTGCCGAGAAGGCCGTCCACGCGGCAAATCTTACAAATGCGTTAGATTAATTGCCATCTTTGGTTTTCGCCTGTTGTTTTAAGCCTGTGCCCGGTATCTCAGTTTGAATTGAGACACCGGGCACAGAGGATATGCTTGCTATCCATAGAGAACGGTAATATGGGCTAGGCTTTTTTGACTCCGCCAAAGAGGGGATTGACGAGCACGCTCAGTCCGGTGAATTTTTTGTTGAGCGCATAGGGCATCTGCGTCCAGTCAATCGGCAAGCAACCGTAATCGGTGCGGGTAAGCTGTGCGTCTGCTTGTTTGGTGAGCTCGATAACTTTGTCGGGATCATTGACGGTGAGGCGGGCTGCGTCTACGAGTGCATCGAACTTCTCGCTATTGTAGAACGAGCTTTTAAGAGCGGCACGATCGGAGCGGAAGTATGATCCCATGTGCTCAATGCCTTGGAATGAAAGGGTTGACCAGGTAACCAGCGTTACCTGTAAGTCTCCGTTTTTACGCGCATCGCTCCAGACACCGGCATCAATGACGGACACATTGAGGGTAACGCCGATTTTTGCCCATGCATCTTGGATGGCGACCATGAGGTTTTGGTCTTGTGCGCGAACCTGAGCGTCAAGAGTTATGTTTGAAACACCTGCCTCAGAAAGCAGCTCTTTTGCCTTATCAACGTTGTATTCAAATACCTCAAGGGATGAGTCGTTACCGGTTTCGGATGCCGGAATAAATGAGGTTGCAGGCTTGGCAACACCGGAAAGAACGGTGTCGCATATCGTCTGCCGATCGATTGCAAGGGAGAGCGCTTGGCGGACACGTACGTCTGAGAGATAGGTGTTTTTAAGGTTGAGGTTTACAAACTGCGTGGAAGCAGGATTGTAGTCAACAATCTGATCGGAGACAGCCGGGTCGTTTTTATATTGCTGCATCAGTGCTTGGTTAATGAAGGTCAGGTCAATATCGCCGTTTTTATAGTTCATCATGCGTGTATTGCCGTCGTCGATATATACAAAGTGCAGCTCATCAAGGGCTGGTTTGCCCTGATGATAATCTGCAAAGGCTTCAAGCACTACCTCGGTTGAATTGTCGTTGGAGACAAGCTTGAACGGGCCCGTGCCGTAGAAGGTGGTGTCGGATCCCCATTTTTCGCCTGCCTCGGAGCAGCTTTTCTCAGGATAGATGAACGCATAAAACTGAGCGAGAAGTGCGCTGAAGGTTGAATAGGGCTGGGTAAGCGTAATAGTGAAGTGACGGTCATCGCTTATGGCGATGCCGGAGAGTTCAGTGGTCTTGCCGTCAACGATATCTTGAGCGCCTTCAATATAGATGTAGGAGTCGATTGAGGTTGCTTTGGTATCCGGCAGGAACATACGAGTAAAGGAGTACTTTACGTCAGAAGATTTGAGGGTGGTTCCGTCATGGAACTTAACGCCCTCTTTCAGCTCAAACGAGTAGGTAAGTCCGTCGTCGGAGATGTCGGGAAGCTTTGTGGTAAGCCATGGCTCAACTTCCTTGGTGTCCGGATTCAGCTTGAGCAAGGATTCTCCCACAGCCTCTGAGACACCAATGGAACCTGAGGTCTTTTGTGTATCAAAGGTGACTTTGGGATTATTGACGCCAAACTTCAAAATGAGCTTATCGCCATCAGAGGATCCATCGTTTCCGCAGGCGGTGAGAAGCGTTGCCGAACCTGCTGCCACAGCCGACATGAGGGAAGCACCAAGAAAGCTGCGCCGGGAAAGAGCGGTACGTGAGATATTCATAGGAGGCCTTCCATTTGGATGATTCTCGTAGAGTAGATTGTTAGT
>OLQM01001607.1_pt1 | contig 24727 bp, 15 predicted proteins | sample 1673161 | NCBI WGS metagenome assembly OLQM01 (sample SAMEA3136761, study PRJEB25190) | human gut metagenome | reverse complement strand
TGTGATTATCTCATAAGGGCAAAAATAAGGGAAACTACATATCATTTCACTAATGGACAGGCAGGAAAGCCTATAAAATGGGGAAAGTTAGAGGAATAATTATATAAATTCAAGTTTAACGAACAGGAGGAAATTTAAGTAATTAAATATATTATCAAAAGTGAGTAAACATACTCAAAGATACTTAAAATCCATAGTATTAGTTGGTAACTTAAAACCACTGAAATCATAGGAAAGATAAGCCAGTGCAAGTTGAAACAGTCTTGCTAACTATAGGGTAGAACCTTGATGGTAATGATTGAGTAATGGTAGAAGTCCATGAAAACCAAATGGCAAAAAAATCAAAATTTTAGAAAGGAAAAGCTATTTAGATGAACCTATATCTAATCAATAAAAAAAGAATTTATAGGTATGTACCGATGGCTTAGTCGGGAATTTACGACTGTGGAGTGTACAAGAACTTGTGAGTAGTGTGTCACTTGCGACCACCAAAGCATACACGATGAAGCAGTAACTACAAATTGTGAGATTGTAGCGAATCATCTAGCATATACATTTGTATATGTTTTTAGTAGCAGATGATGATCACATGAAAATCTTATATGAACTATCTTGGTTATGGGAAACGCTGGGCATTGCACTTGTGGCTGCGGCTGTTTGTGTGGCTCGCGCCACGCTGATCTGCAAGGCAGCAAAGAAGAAGTTCAACAAAAAGGTGTTGGCAGTCATAGGGGCTGCGGCATTTGTGGGCGCGATTCTGGCGATCATTCTGATCGCCCGGACACCGATGCCGCTTTGATAGGACGGAGGATTGAATAATAGAAGGTCAGGGTTGGACCCCGGGCAAACTTTCACCTATGAGAAGTGTCAAGGTTTTCTAATCACCACATGAATATAAATTGACAAAAATGACTATAATGACTACAATGATTATAATGGTGATTAGGAAAACTACAGGAGGTGCCTTATGACATTTATTGAGAGCGAAACTATCGAACTCAAGTCTTCGGTTGTTGCAGACCTTTGCAAAGAGGTGATTGCCTTTGCTAACACAAGAGGGGGCACTCTTTACATTGGTGTTGAGGACAATGGTACGGTGATTGGTGTGGATAGTGCCGACCGTGTTACCTTGCAAATAAATAATATGGTTCGGGATTCCATCAAACCTGATATTACGATGTTTGTCCACTACGAGACACAGGTGATAAATGATAAACAAATTATCGCCGTGACCGTTCAGGAGGGTACAGACCGTCCCTATTATCTGGGCAGTAAGGGATTAAAGCCCAGCGGCGTGTATGTCCGCAATGGTACATCTACAGATCCTGCCTCTGATACCGCCATTCGAAAAATGATTAAAGAAACCGATGGCGACAGTTTTGAAACCATGCGCTCTTTGGAGCAGAATTTGTCATTTCAGGCAGCTGAAGCACAGTTTGCCAAGAGGAAGGTTCCCTATGATGCTGCTAAGATGCAGACTTTGGGAATGGTTTCCTCGGACGACATTTACTCCAATGTAGCGTTGCTTCTGTCCGAACAATGTCCGAGTACCATCAAGGCTGCAACCTTTGCCGGTGTTGATCAGAGCGTATTCCAAGATAGACGTGAGTTTACCGGTTCGTTGTTTCAGCAGATGGAGGATTTGTATGCCTATCTCGATCTGCACAATCAAACCAAGGCCACATTTGAGGGACTATACCGAACTGATACCAAAGATTATCCAGAGGACGCGCTGAGAGAAACATTGATGAATTCTCTGGTGCATAGAGATTATTCTTTTAGTGCCAGCACCCTTGTCAGTATCTATGATGATCGAATCGAATTTGTATCCGTGGGTGGTCTGCCTGCCGGAATCACTTTGGATGACATTATGCTCGGACTTTCCGTTTGCAGAAATCCGAAATTAGCAGCTATCTTCTATCGCTTACAGCTGATTGAAGCTTACGGAACCGGTATGCCCAAAATCATGAAAGCATACGCAGGCACAGGGTTAGAACCTAAAATTGAAGTAACAAACAACGCTTTCAAAATTACACTCCCCAATAGAAATGCCGTTAAGGCAACTGATAGCGTGCCTAATGAACGTAAATCCAATGAAGAAAAGATTCTGGACTTGATTGCCCAAAACGGCTATGTAGTGCGTAGCGATGTGGATCAACTGTTGGATGTCAGCCAAACAACGGCCAGCCGTATTCTAAAACGCATGGTTACAGACGGCTTGATCTATCAGGACGGAAGCGGCAGAAAAACAAAATACAGAAAAGGGTAATCGTTTGCAACAACTGGCTTAAAACCCAGGGGGCTGACCCCGGTCAAAACCCATCCAAGGGTTTGTCCTCTTATAGAAAAAGTTCATTTGATTTCTGAACGGAACAGGCTTTCTTGATAGCTGATGCCACAACAGAAAGCGTTACCTTGTTAACGCTGCGTGCATGAACAGGGCAGATTGAGACACATCTCATACAGGAAATGCACTTGGATTTATCGGTGACCTTGCCATTATCCTTGGAAATCGCCTGAGCAGGACATTTCTCCGCGCACAGACCGCAATTTGTGCAATGAGAATCAGCAGAGGGAACAAATCCGCTGCTGGATTTTTTGTAAGGACGCTTGCCAGGAATGGCGGGAACTGCCAGGGAGCCGGATAGTGCTTTTTCAAAAATTTTGGTACCGAATGCAGAGAGTTGTTTGCAGTCTTCTGCATTGGGACGACCTGCGGCATATTCGCGAATAATTGAATGTTCTGCAACGGCAGAAATGGCGGCAATCACCTGAAAGCCAGCGGCATTTGCAGTATCCTCCATTTGAACAAGCGTACTCTCATAGACGCGATTCCCGTATACTGCCACAAGAACGCACTTCGCACGATTTCCATTGATCTGAGCAAAGCGATCAAGTGCCAACTGCGGGGCTACTCCACCAAAAGACGGCATGGCGACAAGCACCAGTGAACCGGATTCAATGAAGAACGATGCAAAATCTGTGGAGGTAGATGAAAGATCAATCGTCTGGACTTCCGGCCAGTTCTGAGTGATTGCAGCGGCGACTTTTTCGGTTCCGCCAGTGGGACTGAAAAGAATCTGATAGCATTTCATTATAAACACTCCTTTGATGTAAAAAATAGAGTTACAACTTTGATATCAGTATAGCAATTGTGAGGTGTCGTGTCAATATTTACAGCAGGAGAGGACTATGCTAAAATGAAAGCGGGAGGGCAAAGATTATGCATGTCAGTAACAAATGTTCGATTGCTATTCACTGTTTGATCTTTATCCATGAATATGGAACAGAGAATAAAGTGACGAGCGAACTGCTGTCGCTTTCTACCGGCTGCAATCCGGTGACAATCAGGGGTATTCTCAGTGCGCTGAAAAAAAGCGGTGTTCTGTATGTGAAGTCCGGTACTGGCGGTGCGACTCTTGCAGCAGAACCCGAAGATATAACACTTTATCGGATTTGTACAGCAGTGGAACCGGATGCCATTGACAAAATGATCGGTATTCATTCGTCACCATCACCGTTTTGCCCTGTGGGCAGGATGATTCAGTCAGTGCTGGATGATACCTACGAAGAGTTGAAAAAAGATGTGATTGCCAGCATGAAATTCATTACGCTGGATAAAATTCTTACCGATTATCATGATAAACAGCAGAAAAATCAATGAAATATTTCTTTGAATCCGGGATGGGGAGCGATGAGAGGTCAGGGGACAGACCCCGGGCAAACTTCGGAAGCGATGAAGATGCTGGTGGAGAAATAAATGGAATAAGGATGAGCAGATAGACCGGTGGGGTAGTGCCTTGTCGGTTTATTTTTATGGAAGAATCCATGAAATTGTGATAGAGTATAATTTAGGTTTTGTATACTTTTGACATATGCTCACATGATATTTATATGAAGTCTGTTTTTATGGACACAATATTCAATCGGGACAGACTCCGGTCAAACTCTTGTAGACGTGATGGCATGCCACCTTCTGTTTTACATTTTCCGTAGATATCAAGAAAAAGGAAAAATTCCTGAAGTAATAAGCTACAATGTATAAGTAAAGCGGTCTCTGGAATGATCTGTATATTGTCAGTAGTTTACAGAAAGAAAAAGATCCCAGAGCATGCTCCGTGGAAATTTGTGTCCTCTGAGCCCCGGGGCAAACTCGTGTACGAGGTCTGATGGATCGCGGTTATGTACGAACTGGAACGGAGTGGAGATTTCCCGGTAAATAGAGAGGTACTTGAAAATAGAGAAATTATACCCATGGGCAGGTTGTTTTTAAGCAGGAGGCAGAGGCGATGGCAGTATCATATAACAAGTTGTTCAAGCTGTTGATAGACAAGAAAATGAAGAAGAAAGAGCTGTGCGAGCTTGCCGGAGTCAGCGCAAGTACCATTGGAAAAATGGGGCGCGGAGAACCTGTTTCCGTTGAAATGGTAGAAAGAGTTTGTCTTGCATTAGAATGCACTCCAAATGATGTTCTGGAGTTTTACCGAGATGATAAAAAGCAGTAAACCAAAGGAGAAAACGTGATGATAGATTTTGCGCCTGGCATGAGAACCATCATTCGTGACGAGGAATGGATGGTCAAAAAAATTGAAACGAATAGTCTTGGAAACAAGACTTTATACTGCGTTGGTGTTTCTCCGTTGGTTAAGGATAGAGAAGCGATTTTCCTTGCGGATTTGGAAAAAATTCAAATCGTTGATCCTGCGGAAGTTAAATTAGTTGCGGATGCTTCACCGTTCTACAAGCGAGCACTATTATATTTAGAAAGTCAATGGCGTCAGCAAATTCCTACTGATGCCAATTTACATATTGGCCATAAAGCGGCGATGGACTTAATGCCATATCAGCTTGATCCCGCAAAGCTTGCCCTGCAACGCCCGAGACAGAGAATTCTTATTGCGGACACCGTAGGTCTCGGTAAAACTTTGGAGGCAGGCATTTTGATGTCCGAGCTAATTGCTCGTGGCAAAGGTAAAAGAATACTGGTTGTTACCGTTAAGAGTATGATGACGCAGTTTCAGAAAGAAATGTGGAACCGCTTCACCATTCCTTTGGTGCGCCTTGATTCTAACCGGATTCAAAAGATTCGTGCCAACTTACCATCGAATTATAATCCGTTTTTCTATTATGATAAGACGATTGTATCCATCGACACTCTAAAGAGAGATGTTGAATACCGCACTCATCTGGAAAATGCATATTGGGACATTATTGTAATCGATGAAGCTCAGAACGTTGCAGAACGTGGAGATCATCAGGCGCAGCGTTCTCGTCTTGCAAAGCTGCTTGCAGATCGTAGCGACACAATGATAATGCTGTCAGCAACTCCTCATGACGGTAGAGCAAAAAGCTTTGCATCCTTGATGAATATGCTCGACCCAACCGCGATTGCAGACCCACAAAACTATACCCCAGAAGATATTAAAGGACTTTGCATTCGTCGTTTTAAGAAAGATGTCAAAGATCAAGTCAGTGGTTCGTTCTTAGAAAGAAAAATCACGCTTGAGCGTTGCAATGCATCTGCAAAGGAAGAATACGCTTTTGATATTTTTACTGAAATGCAACTGGAGATGGATCTGGGTAAAACCAAAGGTACAGGTCAGCTGTTTAAGACTAGCTTGGAAAAATCTTTGTTCTCCAGTCCGGCAGCTTGTATCAAGAGTATCGAAGCGCGCTTGAAGAAACTATATAAAAAATATACCGCAGATGACATCAAAGATATTCACCTGCTTGAAAACCTGAAAACTGCGCTGGAGGCAATTACTCCGGCAGATTTTACACGCTATCAGAAACTCCTTGATCTCCTCAAAAGTAAAGAATACGCTTGGAATCCAGCAGATAGCGGTGACCGTGTTGTTATCTTTACTGAGCGTATCGAAACCATGAAGTATCTTGCCGAAAGACTTCGCCAAGACCTTGGACTGAAGGCAAACGCCATTCAGGAGATTTCCGGTGGGATGAGCGACGCTGAACAGCAACGCATTGTTGAGGATTTTGGCCGAACGGAATCTTCGGTTCGTGTTTTGGTTGCATCTGATGTTGCATCTGAAGGCTTGAATCTTCACTACTTGAGTCATCGTTTGATTCATTTCGACATTCCTTGGTCTTTGATGGTGTTCCAACAAAGAAATGGTAGAATCGACAGATATGGCCAACAGAAGCGACCTGATATTCGCTATATGCTCATTGAAAGTGATAACAAACGTATCAAGGGCGATATGCGCATCATCGAAATCTTGATTACTAAAGAGGAGCAGGCTCTGAAAAATATAGGTGATCCTTCTCTGTTGCTCGGGAAGTTTACCATCGAAGATGAAGAGCTTGTTGTAGCTGAAACCATCGAATCCGGTTCGGATTCAGATGTCTTTGAACAAACATTGGCTGCTGGTGAAGATGACTTTGATCCATTTGAAGCGTTGATGGCTGCAGCTGGTAAAGAGGAAGATGAGGATGAGAAAAAATCGGAGATTGTTTCGGACGAAACCTTGTTCTCGGATATAGACTATCTGTATCAAGCCCTCACATATCTAAATCAGGCAGAAAATCATCCTGTTGAAAGACTGAAAACAGTTTCTGGTCTAGATATTAGGCTGACTCCTGATATGGAGCGACGCTTGAAAGCGCTTGTACCAGAAGAAGCACTTCCGCAGGGAGAAACTCTCCGTGTTTCTGATGATAAAACCTTCTGCATGGAACAGATGCGAAGCAGTATGCAGAAAAATATGGACGAGTCTGCCTGGCCAACTACGCAGTATTTATGGAAACTCCACCCCGTTCTGAGTTGGGTTAATGACAAAGCAAGTTTGCTGTTTAAGAGAGATGAAGCTCCTGTCCTTGGGGTTCCTGGAGCGTTAAAGGCTAGTGAAAGCATTTATGTTGTAACTGGCAGTATGCCTAATCTGAAGTCAACTCCTTTGGTAGATGAATGGTTTGGCTTGCTGTACCAAGATGGCAAATTCGTTAAGGTGCTATCTATGAATGAAGTGGTACAGAAAACAGGCTTGAGCAATCCCAAAATTCCGAATACGAATTGCATCGGTGAAGATGAAATTTCTGCCGCAAGTTCTTTGCTGCGTGATGTAGTTTCCCAAGCAAAAATGCATTTGGATGAACATTACAAGAGGTACCAGACGGAAATGAGTCCGTTGCTGGATGAAGAAGTTGATAAGCTGATTGAGCTTCAAGAGAAGCATAAAGAATACTACCAGCTGACCCTGTTTGAGCATGAGCGAAAGTTGAAAGAGCAGGAGCGCCGGGTAGATGAACTCTTTGATCAGTTTATGAGCTGGGTGAAAGAAACTTTGACAATACAGAACAACCCGTACATCAGAGTTGTATCTGTGCTGATGGGGGTATCGCAATGAGCATAGATTTAACAGGTATCACCAATAAAAACGAATACTATACCAACCATTATTTTTCCACTGCGTTTGAAGAAAACACGAGTGCTACTATCAGTGATTGGAATGCAGCAGCAAGAGAGTCCGAAGAAATCAAAACTCCCTGGTCGCTTCTGCGTCAGAACGCCCGACAGTATTATACGGCACATGATAAATTTGTCCGTTCTTCTGTAAACTTACAAGTGCTTGCAAATATCAAGGCACTTGCAGGTAACTATCTGAAATCGTTGGGCTATCCGGAAGCAAAGCCAGAAGTTGTGGCGGTGGACGATTCTCTGTCGGTTCCGGTTTATCTTGAAATGACAAAGAGCAATGGCGCACCATTGCTGTGGGTATTGTTATCAGCATCTAAAGAATCGGATGTGGGCATTATGGAGAGCTTTGTGTTCAATGCCGACGATGTGGACGACGATGCTGCCGGTACACTTTACAAGGGCGTTTTGGGCGAGATAGCAAACGAGGACTTGGTTACAAAAATCCTCTTTGGCACAGCTGAACCTCCTCGTTTTGTTATGCTGATTGGCATGAATCAGATCGCTCTTATCGACCGCAACAAGTGGAACGAAAAGCGCTATCTTCAGTTTGAACTTGAGGAAATTTTTTCTCGACTGGAAAATACGACTTTGCAGGCAATGTCTGTCCTGCTTCATAAGGATTCTCTTTGCCCTGATGATGGAAAAGTTCTGTTGGATGAGTTGGATGAACAGAGCCAGAAGAATGCTTCCGGCGTATCGCAAGACTTGAAGTACGCCCTCCGTGAAAGTATTGAATTGCTCGGTAACGAAGTCCTTTACGATATGAAGACACGCCTTGGGCGTGATCTTGATGCAGACCCTGTAGATGCCGGACAGTTGACTTTAGAGTGTCTGCGCTATATGTATCGCATGCTGTTTGTGCTTTTTATTGAGTCCAGGCCGGAACTTGGCTATGCACCGATCAAAGCACAGAGCTATTACTCCGGATATTCTCTGGAAAGTTTGCGAGATATTGCGGATAACATCCGTGATGATGTAAATGAAGTTGGTGATGGCTATTACCTGCATGAAACGCTGGCAAAGCTCTATGAGCTGATTTATGACGGCTATCCGAAAACGGAAGATGAACTGAAAAAAGCGACAGGTTCCGATAGCCTGCACGATATGTTCCTGATTGCTCCGCTGAAGGCACATATCTTCGATCCGGAATATACAAAGATGATTACTGTGGCCAAGCTGAGAAACAGCTGTATGCTACGTATCATCGACCTTATGAGCTTGACAAGGGCTACGGGCAGAAAAAATGGTCGCCGTGGCCGTATTTCCTATGCAAATCTGGGCATCAACCAGATGGGCGCAGTGTACGAGGCGCTTCTTTCCTATCGAGGATTTATTGCCGAACATGACCTCTATGAAGTAAAGAAAGCCGGCGACAGCTTTAACGAACTGGATGTTGGCTACTTTGTATCTGAATCTGAGCTTGATCAATATACCGAAGATGAGCGTGTCCGTTACGAATCTGGTGAAAAAGCGGGCAAGCTTCGTATGTATGAAAAAGGCACTTTCATTTATCGTCTGGCAGGTAGAGAGCGTGAAAAATCTGCATCCTACTATACACCAGAGGTTTTGACCAAGTGCCTGGTTAAGTATGCTCTGAAGGAGCTTCTTGAGGGAAAAACTGCGGACGAAATTCTCAAGCTGACCATCTGCGAGCCTGCTATGGGTAGTGCAGCGTTCTTGAACGAAGCAATCAATCAGCTGGCAGAAGCCTATATTTCCCGTAAGGAGAAAGAAACCGGCGAGATCATCAGCTATGAAAAGAGATTTAATGAATTGCAGAAGGTCAAGATGTTCATTGCTGACCGCAATGTTTATGGCATCGACCTGAACCCTGTGGCTGTTGAGCTGGCAGAAGTTTCCCTGTGGCTAAACACCATTTATGAGGGCGGCTTTGTGCCTTGGTTTGGCACGCAGCTGGTGAACGGAAACTCCCTGATCGGTGCAAGGCGGCAGGTTTACCGCGTTGAAAACACACAATCCACCTCTAAAGGGCTGCGTTGGTATGAGATGGAGCCTGATCGGGTACCGTTGGGAACAAAACGTATGCCGAAAAAGCAGGTTTACCATTTCTTGCTTGGCGATCCGGGAATGTGCAGCTATTCCGATAAGGTTATCAAGCAGTTGGAGCCTGCAAACATCAAGGAGATGAAAGACTGGAACAAGAAGTTTACCAGTCCGTTCACTGACGATGAGGTTGTTACTCTGCTGCGACTCTCTGCGGCAATCGATGAGCTGTGGGAAGCGCAAATTCAACTGCGCAAGGAAGTGGGTGCTAAGACTAAGGATGCTCTTTCTATCTTTGGCTATACAGATGATGCAGAGGATTCGCATACTACGATTCGCCAGAAGGACAAGATCTTCAGTGAACTCTATAAGAGTGAACACATGAGGAATGCCGGTCCGTATGCACGGCTGAAGTTTGCAATGGACTATTGGTGTGCGCTGTGGTTCTGGCCGATTGACAAAGCGGATCTGCTTCCTACCAGAAGTGAATTTTTGTTTGATATGTCCCTGATTCTTGAAGGAACCATGGCATCTGTGAATGTTACAGATTCTGTTAAGGGTGGTCAGCTTTCTCTGTTCCCGACAGAAATGGAACAGATGGCAATGGATATTATCGACACTTACGGCACAGATACCATTGTAGATATTCCTCGTCTGCGTAAGGAAAATCCGAGACTGGATCTGGCTGCAAAAATTGCAGAACAGAATAAGTTTATGCATTGGGAGCTGGAATTTGCCGATTTGTTTGCGGAGCGTGGCGGATTTGATCTGATTATTGGTAATCCGCCTTGGATCAAAACGAATTGGGCAGAAATGAACTTGCTTGCAGATATACAACCGTTGTTTGCGATTAAGAAATATTCTTCTGCACAGACGAATGAGAATAGAGATTTGTTATTGCAAAATCCTGTGAACAGGAGCAAATATTTGAATGATTATGTCGAATCTACAGGAATGCAAAACTTTTTTAATGCACCATGTGTATATTTGATTCTTACTGGCGTTCAAACCAACTTATACAAATGCTTTTTACCTTTGGCTTGGGAGTATTCTACAAAGGCAGGTGTATTTGCGTTCATTCATCCTGATAGTGTTTTTGACGATCCAGGCGCTGGAAGAATGCGAGACAAACTTTATGCCAAGCTAAGATACCACTTTCAATTTATCAACGAAAAATTGTTATTTCAGGAAGTCAGCGATACTGGAATCTTTGGTTTGAATGTGTATTCAAATGACCACACAAAAACTTTCGATACAATTGCTAATGTATATTCTCCTACAACCATCGATCAGTGCTATGAAGGAGTCAATGCAGACGAACCTATACCACTTATGAAGGATGAAGCTGGGGACTGGAATACTAAAGGACATCCGAAGCGAATTGTTAGAATTGGTGATAGCCAGTTAAAGAGTATAGCAGCAGTTTATGATGATGCAAGCAAATACCGTCAAACACGTCTGCCAGCTATCTACGCAGGTGATCTGTTGGGCGTTGTGGGGCGCTTTGCTGCCATATCTTCTCGCATTGGAGACTTTGAAAATCAGGTTTTTATGTCTCAGTTTTTAGATGAAACAGGCTCGCAAAAATCAGGAATAATCAAGAGAAATACACATTTTGTCGATGATTTGGCGGACTTCATCTATTCAGGACCGCATATTTCTATAGCCAATCCTTTGTTCAAAACGCCACGCAGAGTGTGCAAAGAAAAAGCAGATTTTGACAGGGTTGACCTTTGCTTTATTGATGGGGAATATATGCAACGATCAAACTATGCGGTAGATATTGAAAAATGTAGGGCTAAGACACCAAAAACACCTTGGGGCACAAGCTATACAGCGGAATATCGAGTGGTAACTCGAAGAATGTTGGGGCTAAATCAAGAACGCACATTGATGTCTGCAATTATTCCTCCGAAAGCATCACATATTATCGGCGTATTTGGAATTTGCTTCAATGATCCTACTAATACAGTCTTAACTGCGGCCTTGTTTAATTCATTGCCGTACGATTATTTGATTAGAGCGCTCGGCAGATCGAGTTTTTTGAACGATTCTGCAAAGAGAATGCCATTTGTTAAAAATGAGTTTTCTGACTTGCTTATCTCAAGAGCACTTTTACTTAACTGTTTGACCGAGAATTATGCACAACTTTGGAGCAAATGCTATAAAGACACGTTCACAAACCAGGTGTGGCTAAAACAGGATGATAGACTCAATAGCGATGTGTTTAGTTCATTGTCTCAAAAATGGAGTATCGGTATCCCTATACGAGAGGATTTTGCTCGCCGTCAGGCATTGATTGAAATAGATGTCATTGTGGCAAAATCACTTGGATTATCGCTGAATCAATTGAAGTCAATCTATCACATTCAGTTCCCTGTGTTGGAAAAATACGAAGCCGACACTTGGTACGATGCCAACGGCCGCATTACGTTTACCAACAACCGCAGCCTTGTGGGGGTTGGTTTCGACCGGAAGGAGTTTGAGCTGAACATGAAGGATGCCCCTGCCGGTAAGAAATTCTATCGCACGATCATGGACGACACCATGCCCGGTGGCCCTGTGGAGCGCACCATTGAGTATGTTGCTCCCTTTGACCGCTGTGACCGTGAACAGGACTACGAAACCGCATGGAAGTTCTTCGAGGAGAAGTACGGAGACACTCAATAATCGTCCGTTACTTTATTTAGAAGAGCGGAATGTCTGAAATATATTGGTATGAAGCATTTTGACATCTCTGCCATCTGAGTATAGAACAGAGAATGAGATACAGATATTCGATGTGCCTGGAAAGGAGAAAAATGTACGATTTATCATCAAAGTTCAACACTTTTTACAGTTCATATGTTGTTTTGCCACAGAGTGAGCAGAGTAGTCTGTATCATAAAAAAGACTTAAATCTTCAGCGTCTAAAGGATGGCTTGAAGGAATATAACGTTGAATACAAAACTTCATATTCAATAGTTGAGGATTGTGTTCAAGGTAGTGTGGCAATGTCAACGGTCGTTCAAAATGAAGAATCCGATTATGATATAGATGCTGCCATTGTTTTAGATAAGTCGGATTTAGGCGATAAGGGTACTCAATCTACAAGAAATATGGTCGCAAATGCTCTTCGTCGAAAAACAAAACAATTTAATGCAGAGCCTGAAGTAAAGACTAGTTGTGTTCGAGTGAAATATGCCGATGGCTACCATATCGACTTTGCTGTTTATAGGCGTTCTTATGATTCCGTCAATGAAGAATGGATTTATGAACACGCAGGTTCAGAATGGACATCAAGAGAACTAAGGGGATTGACAGATTGGTTTGAGACCCAGAACGACAATTCAAATGGAAAATTGAGAAAAGTTGTTCGTCTATCCAAGATGTTTTGTAAATCGAGATCTTCTTGGAAAAATATGCCGAGCGGATTGTTTCAAACTGTCTTATGCGACGAAACGCTGCAAGACTCCTACGATCGAATTGACGAGTTGTTTTATTACACCATGAAAGAAATTGTCAATCGAATTGAAGAAAGTACATCTGTTGTTGCACCGGTCGATAATGGGCGAGATTTAACTCCGCGACAGAGTGACAAACAGAAAATGACGAACTGGAAGAATCGACTAAAAAGCAAACTTGCTGACTTAGATATTCTTTTCAGTGAAGACTGCACCCAGGCAGATGCTATTCAGGCATGGTATGGCTTCTTCAACCATGAGTTCTGGAATGAAAACGCAACAAAGTCCGAATATAACACATTGCAGTCCTTCAAGAAGTCGGTATGTTCTTTTGTGGATAACGAGCAATTTATTGAAGAGATGTTCCCGGTCAATCAAGTGTATTCGTGTAGAATCTCGTGCTTTGTAAGTGGGAACGGTTGGCGACCGAAGCCGATTGGGGAATTCTTATCACTCCTCAAGTGGTATTTGCCACACAATTTTGAAATTCGTTGCACAATGGAATACACAAATTGCCCTCCGCCATACAAGGTTTTCTGGAAGGTTAAAAATGTAGGTGTTGAAGCGGAGAAACGAAATATGCTCCGTGGAGAAATCTATGAGAAAGGAAATTCTATAGTGGAACATAGCAACTTTTTCGGTAAGCATTATATCGAGTGCTACATAGTTAAGAATGGTGTATGTGTTGCAAAAGATAAAGTTGACATCCCGATTGGAAAGGTGTAATGCTGTGAAGATTTTAAAAAGTGTAGGATTACTTTCCTTATCACTTATTATGATGGGAATAATTGTGTTGTTTGAGGTCATGGACTGGCCTGTTGGAAGTAGCATTGCCGGTATTGTACTTGGCTTTTCGCTCCCTGCATTATTTGCATCATTCCAGGATCTTTTTGATACAACAGACTGGAAGGTTTCACAAAGGAAGTTGGTTCGTGGTGGTTTTCTTAAGAAAGATACACCGGTGCGCATTTCATTTGCATATTTGTTTAGAATTAAAATAGGTGGTAAATACCTTTTGGTGCGCAACGCTCGTGGAACAGGAAAATTTCAGCCTGTCGGAGGCGTCTACAAGCTTTTGGGAGACGAAAAAACCGAACTTAAAAACTTGTATCAGGTTATGGATGATGACAAAATTTCGATTGATGAATCGTCAAGAAATGATTATAGGCTTAGACTGGCAAATCAACATTTGAGAAAATTTGTAAAACGGTTTGACAATGGAGCCTCTAGAGAACAGCTTCATGATTTGAGCCGAGAATTCAGAGAAGAAATGGTTGACACTGCCTTAGTAAATTGGAATGAGATTTCTTATAGAGTTTGCGGCAGACATATTAGCAAACTTGAATATGGGAAGCATTTTCAAATATACGAGCTTTTACTTGCTGATATTGTAGAGTTGATACCCACCAAGGATCAAGAAAAAGATTTGGAATTGCTTATGCAGAAGCAATCCGATCAATACATCTTTGCAACATCTGCGGAAATCCAAGCATTAGGTATCAACACTGATGTAGGTAAACTTAGTGAAACCATTGCGGATCATTCTACCAAGATAATAGAGGAAAATGAAGGTGCGTTGATTCATATTCCAGAACATGGAAAGATCTATAGAACTGCCGTATAACACATGGAATTCTTAGATAGTACAAAGGAGGATTGCAGTATGTTACCATCCATACTCGCTAAACAATTACAGAAAGGCATCGGAGATTACATAGAAACCACATTCCCGATGACCAACGAACCGTTCAAAGGTTCCGTAGAGAAAATGCTGGCGAATAAAGGCTCTGTTTACCATGAGCCTTATGTTGCTGTGCGCCTTCCGTTCCGTGTGGCGGCGGAAATGCCAACTTGTTTTGAAGCAATTCATCCTGCATATCTTCCTTATGTGCATCAGCAAAAAGCCTTTGAGCGACTGACCGGAGATGATGGTAGATCCACGTTAGTTGCTACGGGTACTGGTTCCGGTAAAACCGAGTGCTTTCTCTATCCAATTCTGGAGTATTGCTATCAGCACCGTGGCGAGCGAGGAATAAAAGCACTTATTATTTATCCGATGAATGCCTTGGCAACGGATCAGGCGAAACGTATAGCGGAGCTAATCTATGGAAGTGATGAACTCCGTGGGAATGTGACTGTCGGTATGTATGTTGGTGGACAAGATCATACGCCCGCCCGCACTATGAACGAACATGGCGTTATTACAGACCACGAAACCATGCTGAACAACGCACCGGATATTCTGATGACCAACTATAAAATGCTGGACTATCTGCTGGTGCGTCCGAAAGATGCTCTCTTGTGGCAAGATAATAATTCTGAGACTCTGAAATATATCGCAGTCGATGAGCTGCATACATTCGATGGTGCACAAGGCACAGATTTGGCCTGTTTGCTTCGTCGCTTGAAACGGCGCTTGGGCATCTATGATGGATACCTGTGCTGCGTCGGTACATCTGCAACGATGGGCTCAAAGGAAAACAATAGCAGTATTCTGAACTACGCAGAAGAAATCTTTGGTGAGCCGTTTGACAAGGACGCAATTATCACAGAAGACCGTTTGAGTGCGCAAGAATTCTTTGCGGGAGCCGAAGTGACGAAATTTACGTTGCCAACAGTAGAGCAGGCTATAGAGCTGGAAAAATTGTCTGAGGAAGATGAGCCTTCGGCCTACTTGCAGAGCGCGGTAAAAGATTGGCTCCCGAATTTTTCTTTTGATGTCCTTGACGATGAAGGCAGAATACAGCTTGGATATGAACTGATGCATCACAGTTTCATGCAATCGGTTATCAATCTGACCGGCGGTACATATTATCAGGTTTCAAAAATTGCAGAAGATTTGGCTGTCCATTACCCGGATTTGAAAACCCTGCCTGATGCAGATGTAGTTATCAATTCTCTCTTTGCTTTGATTTCTCATGCAAGAACGGGAAAGGTAGGAAAGCTACGTCCTTTTTTGAATGTTCAGGTTCAGCTTTGGATGCGGGAACTTCGTCGCTTGGTTGCAAAAGTAGACTCAGATGAAATCACTTATGAGATTGCTCATGATTTGAATAAACAACAGGCAAAGCAGTATCTTCCTGTTGTAAACTGTCGTGATTGTGGTATTACAGGTTGGGTATCCGTACTCAATGAACGTAGCAATGCCACCATGACAAATCTTGAATCGTTCTATAACCTATATTTCCGTGCGGACGAAAAAATCGTGATGATGTTTCCTCATTCTCATGATGAACGTGTTTCGGGTATGATTCCTGCAAGAATTTGCCCCGATTGTCTGCAAGTAAAACTTGGTGAGGATGGGACTGACGAGTGCGTCAACTGCGGTGCTGAAATGGTTGATGTAATGATTCCCAGCCCAATCAAGACTTCTGGCACTAAGAACCACAAGCAATACGTTTGCCCCTGCTGTGGCAGTCGTCGTGGTCTGTCGTTGATGGGTCTTCGTAGTGCAACAGAAATTAGCGCAAGCATTTCTCAAATGTTTGCGTCCAAGTTTAACGATGATAAAAAGACATTGGCATTTTCTGATAATGTCCAGGATGCTGCACACAGAGCAGGCTTTTTCAACTCAAGAACATGGCGTTTTGGCCTTAGAACTGCTATTCAAAAATACTGTACTGAAATAGGTTCTGGGAAAAACCTTGCGGATTTTCAGACGGGTTTTATTAGGTATTGGCATGAGCACATGACCGATGAGCAGTTTGTAAGCTTCTTCATTGCTCCCAATCTGACTTGGAAGCAAGCCTATGAAGATATGGTTGAGAAGCGCAGCTTGGGCAAGGATAAGCAGGCACAAATTTTGGTATATGAAGTAGAGCAGCGTATTAAATACGAAATCATGCTTGAATTTGGTCTTGCCGGTAACATTGGGCGAACGCTTGAAAAGTCTAATTGCTCTGTTATTTCCTTTGCTACGGAAGATATTATTCGGATTGCTGATGCCGTACAGGAAAGAACTATCAATGAACTTGGTGTGCTGACCTCTGAAAACTCGGATTCGTTCAAACGCATGGTTATCGGGTACTTGAACCTTATGCGCACAAATGGCGCTTTTGAGGATAAAGTGTTCGATGAATATACCATGGGCGATGGCAATGGCTATATGTTGTCAAACGACAGGAATCGTTGGCTGCCTGGCCGTCAGTCGGGTCGAAACACACCTCGCTTTATTGCTGAGCATATTGGCAATGGTCGCTCATCTTTTGAGTTCGATTCACCTGCTGCTAATAAGTATGTGGACTGGATTGCTTCCTGCTGTAACGAAGTGCTGGTAGATGACAGCACGTTTCGGGCAATCAGTAAATTTATTTTGGACGAAGCAGTGAAGCAAAATGTAATATCTCTGGTTCCTTCTTCGGTCAATTATAAGATCTACGGGCTAAATAAGGAACGTGTCTTTATCACGGATGATGTGATGCAGATGCGTTGCGATAAATGTGGTTCTGTATATGCTGTTGCAGCAGAAAATGCAGAGCTTTGGATTGGTGCGCCTTGCCAAAGGACTACCTGTGGTGGGTTCCTTGAAGAATACGAGTCAGGCGAAATAAATTATTATGGCCGCCTTTACAGTGCTGGTGATTTGGTTCGTATCAACGCAAGGGAACATACGGGTTTGTTAGAACGTCCCGATAGAGAGCAACTCGAAATTGATTTTAAGCGCAGTAAGGATACTCAGGAGATTTGGGACCCCAATGTATTATCGTGTACTCCGACTCTGGAAATGGGTATTGATATTGGAGATTTGTCTACCGTCATCCTGTGTAGTATACCGCCAGCTCAGAGCCAATTCTTACAGAGAGCAGGTCGAGCAGGTCGTAAGGATGGTAATGCACTGACATTGGCTGTTGCGAATGCGAGACCTCACGATTTATATTTCTATTCTGATCCTTTGGATATGATTGCCGGCGAGGTCACTCCACCAAAAATATTCCTTCGAGCATCTGCTGTTTTGGAAAGGCAGTTTGTAGCTTTTTGCATGGATTCCTGGGTTAAAAAAGGGATTCCTGATGGCGCTATTCCTGATAAAGTTGGTATTGTTCTGAAAAAATTGGATGCCCGCCCGGATGATATGTTCCCATTTAACTTCCTGAATTATGTACAAAGCACGTTATCTCGTCAGTTGAACTCTTTCATGCAGATGTTTGCAGCGTACCTTGATGATAGTGCAAGAGAAGAGCTGCAAATGTTCGCCAGAGGAAAAGACGCTAATGATAGCCCTATGTATGTCAAAATTCTGGATGCATTCGAGGATTTGAAAAAACAACAGGATGCATTGAGAACAAGCGTTGATGCCCTAAAAGCGATGATTCGTGATCTGGAAGATAAGCCAAAAGATAGTTCCTATGATGAGGAAATTAAAGAACTGAAGCGTGAAGAAGCGGCATTGCTTACAGTCCTTCAAGAAATTGGCAAGAAAAATATCTTTAATTTCCTGTCTGATGAGGGATTGCTTCCAAATTACGCTTTCCCTGAAGCGGGCATTATTCTTCGGGCAGTTCTTTATCGTAAGGAGGATGAGGAAACACCGGCTCAGAAGAAAAAATATGAGAAGATGGTCTATGAATATAGCCGCAGCGCTTCCTCCGCTATTAGCGAATTTGCTCCTAATAATAGCTTTTATGTAGACGGTCGTAAGCTGACCATAGATCAGGTTGATTTGACAACCGCTCAGACCGCAAGATGGAGACTTTGTCCGAATTGTTCTCATGCTCAGATTGAGGAAACTGGCAAGAATACATCAGCTTGTCCTCAGTGCGGTAGTCCTGCTTGGGCTGACGCTGGACAGGTTAGAACCATGCTGAAGGTTCAAATGGTCTATTCTAACATGGACTATACCAAGAGCCTAATTAACGATGAAAGCGATGATCGAAACAATGTTTTCTATTGTAAGCAACTCTTGGTTGATGTAGATGAGGATCACGATATTTCCAGCGCATATCGTATGGACAACGAGGAATTCCCGTTTGGATATGAGTCCGTTCGCAAAGCAACTCTGCGTGAAATTAACTTTGGCGAGAGTGACATGACTGGTGAAAAATTGTCTGTTTCCGGTGTCGAAGAAGTGCGCAAGGGCTTCAGAATCTGTAAATATTGCGGCAAAATCCAACCTGAAAACGGCAAAGCTAACCATAGCTTTGCCTGCAAGACAAGAAAGATGCCCACTTTAATGCAGGCTGACTCTTATGAAGAATGTCTGTTCCTGTATCGTGAGTTCAGCACAGAAATTCTCCGACTTCTTGTTCCGGCGACTACAATGGATTCTTCCTCTGTAAAAATGGAATCGTTTGTGGCTGCATTTATGTTGGGCATGAAAGAGTATTTTGGTAATGTTGATCATCTAAGGGCAACTGTCAGTGAAGTCCCTGTCCCCGATGCAGATTATCGAAAGCAGTATCTGGTTATTTATGATTCTGTTCCGGGTGGTACGGGTTATCTGAAACAGTTGATGCATGAAAAAAGCGCTCTGATCGAAATCTTTGAAAGGGCACTTCATGTAATGGAGAATTGTTCCTGCAAGGATGACCCGCAGAAGGATGGATGTTACCATTGCTTATACGCCTATCGTCAGAGTCAGCAGATAGGTAACATTTCAAGGACTACGGCTATTAGAATTTTGAAATCAATTCTTTCTGGCAAAGATAATGTTCAGAAGATTGATAAGATCAATGATATTCCTGTTAATCCGTTGTTTGATAGCGAGTTGGAACAGCGTTTTATGGAAGCAATTCGCATCAAGGTTGGTGCCGCCAATGTAAGTGACACAATCCGCAATGGAAAACATAGTTATTATGTGAAGATAGAGAACTTTGCTTGGGAAATCGAGCCACAGGTCCTTCTGGATGCTGGTTCTGGTGTTTCGGTAGATTGTAAGCCGGATTTTGTGTTCTGGCCAGTTTCCGCACCAGATCATAAGCCTGTGGCCGTTTTCACAGATGGGTTCCTATACCACAAAGACATCGTTTCTGATGATACAATTAAGCGAGAAGCCATTCGCAGAAGTGGTAATTTCCGTGTTTGGTCACTGAGCTTCAAGGATGTTCAAAGCGTATTTGCACCACAGGGCGATTTCTATACAACAACACTTGAAGCAGAAAAAATGCCTTCTGGCAAGACGATGTATCAGAATATGATTAAGAAGCAAAAAGCAGATGCCATTGAACCGGCAAAGTTGTCTTCCTTTGATTTGCTGCTGGAATATCTTAAACTGCCTGATGCAGAAAGAGTTTTTAAGGGACAAGCATATGCATATTCTCTGTCCTTGTTGGAACCTGCTTTGATGAAGAACAATCTTGCTTTCAATAATTGGGAGACGATTGTAAAAGCTGTAAATGACCAGACACACTTTACTAATGCTAATTTCGTGTTCCCTGGAACTATATTCGGCAGCTGGATTCCGAGAACTTCTAATGCGCATCTGGCAATTCATTCTGCTATCCTTGCATCTGAACTTAAAGCAGAGGGCGCTGTTGCAGTTTGCGCTGTTCTCAATGACGAAAAGGATCGTAGAACAGACAAGTATGAACAGGAATGGAATGGCCTTTGGAGATTCTATAATGTGATGCAATTCTCGGATGAGTTTATAGCTGTATCATCTGTAGGCATGAGCCACATGGATTACCTGGCACTGCCAGTTGCAATAAATTCTGATTCTGATATCGTTGCGCCTGTAGCCGCGGTTGATGATGCTTGGAATGCAATTAAGGAGCTTCTGTTCGATGATGATGCAAAAGCATTTGTTGAGATCGCAAAAGACGCTGGCGTACCAGCTCCGGATGAAGATAACATTGGTTACGAAGTTGAAGGCGATGATGGAGAAGTGGTTGCTACTGTTGAAATTGCATGGCCTGATAGACGAATTGGTTTTATGACTGCTGAACAAGCTGAAGATAAGGAGAAACTCGAAAAATTGGGATGGAGAATCCTGAATTTGCTGGATATTGCGAATATGGATGTCGCAAGCTATTTTGGAGGTGATAACCAATGACGGATAATGTTAAAGTGGCAATCTCATCGGATTTTTTAACAGCATTTGCTCGTCTTCCGAGACAAGTACAAGGTAAAGTAACGGAGTTCGTAAATAAGTTCCGAAACAATCCGATGTCTCCTGGCATTAACTATGAGAAAATCAATTCGGGAATAGATAAGAAAATTTTTTCTGTTCGTATTGATGATACTTATCGTGGTATTGTTGTTCGTCAGGAAGAAGCTGGAGTATATCTACTTTTGTGGGTAGATCACCATGACGAAGCGTATCAATGGGCTGCTCGTAAACGATGCGAAGTCAACCCTAAAACAGGTGCAATTCAGGTGTTTGATGTTCAAACTGTAGTAGAACAGGTATCTGCACCTGAAAAAGTTGCTCTATTTGCCCTTGCAAAAGATGATGATTTGCTTAGACTCGGTGTGCCTGAGGTTCAGCTTGATCTTGTTAGAAGTTTTGTTAATAAAGAGGATTTTTATAAATCGGAATCCGCTATGCCACATGATGCTTATGAGCATCTTTCTTGGTTGGCAGAAGGTTTTCCTATGGAAGAAGTATTAGAGCTTGTTTCTGAAGAGCAGAACACCTCTGCTTCCAGCGAAGATTTAGCAGCTGCATTAGATGTTCCTACAACGCTGAAATCTTTTGTTGTGGTCGATGGAGAAGATGAATTGCGTCGAATTATGGCAGAACCACTGGAAAAATGGCGTGTATTTCTTCATCCGACACAGAGAAAAATTGTACAGAAAGAGTATTCGGGTTCTGCAAGAGTGCTCGGCGGTGCTGGTACTGGCAAAACCGTAGTTGCCATGCATAGGGCGAAACATTTAGCGTCCAAATGCGAAGGACAGCAGAGGATTTTGATGACAACTTTTACTGCAAATCTCGCAGCTGACATTCGAGAGAATCTTCGTAAGATCTGTACATTGGAAGAACTCCGAAGAATAGAAGTCATTCATCTGGATGCCTGGGTGAATCAGTTCCTTCGAGAGTCTGGATTCTCTGCTCAAATAGGCTATGACGATGTAATAAATCCCCTTTGGGAGAGAGCAGTTTTGTTAGCAAACATCGATTTGCCGTATGAGACTACGTTTTATGAAGAAGAGTGGAATAGAATTGTGATCGCACAAGAGGCTCTTACACTCGAAAAATATGTAAAGGCAACCAGAAACGGTCGTGGCACCAGACTTGATCGTAAAAAAAGAATGCTGGTCTGGAAGGTTTTTGAAAACTATCAAAATCTGATGAAAGAGAACCAGATACGTGATATAAATACCGCCATGTATGAAAGTACCAAACTGCTTCAATCTGCGGGCAGAAAACCAAGATATGCAAGTATTATTATCGACGAAGGACAGGATTTCAGCGACAATGCATATCGCTTGATTAGAGCGTTGGCAGGAGAGGAACATCCCAATGATATTTTCATAGTTGGTGACTCTCACCAGAGAATATATCGAAATCATCCGACCCTTTCTAAGTGTGGTATAAATGTCCGTGGTCGTAGTAGTATCTTGAAAATAAACTATCGTACTACAGAGGAAATCCGGAAATATGCTTTTGCGCTATTGAACGGTATTTCTTTTGATGATTTAGACGAAGATTTAGATCTTGGAGATAAGTGTCAATCCCTCACACATGGAGAAAAACCGATAGTTGAGAATTTTGAAAACGCTAATGACGAATTTGATTTTCTTCTCTGTGAAGTGAAGAAGCTAAAAGAAAATGGCGTTTCTCTCACTGATATATGCGTTGTAGCACGTACCAAAAAGCTGGTTGATGATTACATTGCGCTTTTTACAAGAGCAGGGATTCGTTCCTATGCAATTAAGAGAAACAAAGTTGATGATCGCAGTTTTGATGGACTACGAGTTGCCACCATGCACCGAGTAAAGGGACTGGAGTTTAAGTATGTATTTATTGCGGCTGTGAACAACAGGATTATTCCTATGCCCTCTGCAATCAATAAGACTGATGCTGTTTCTGAGACGGAATCTATTACTTCTGAAAAATGCTTGTTGTATGTGGCGATGACTCGTGCGCAAAAAGGTGTTTATATTACCAGCTATGGAAGACCTTCGGAGTTCCTTGGATAGCTTTGTATTTTTAGGAGGAGAAAAAACATATGGCTGACAACCGAAAGAAAACTTCGATGTCACAGGTACTGGCAGATATAAAACCTTACATAACGAAAAAGTTTATGGCGGCACCCTGTATTAAGGAGCAAGGTATTCAGGCTATCTGTCAAATCCTCCTGCCAAGATACGAGAATGTGCAGCTCATACAGGGATTGACCAACAACAAGCCGGATTTCAGAATTCAGGTAAAAGGTTTGTTCGGGACAGAAGAAAAACGGTTCGAAGTGGTTTGTGGTAATAAGAAAAGTCCAGCAACCAAGAAGAAATCTGACCTGGGCTGGATTGACCGGCTGGAAGAGATAGATGCTGCGTTGGATGATTTCTGATATCGATGCAGTGTAGAGAGGCATCTGAGGCAAAACTTTGTGCAACAGGTTGTTGCACAAAGCCACACATAAACAACGGAAAAGCGATGAAATGACACGACAAGAATTATTTACATGGGTACGCCAGCAGTACGGCACAGAGCCGGAATACCCCTGGCATGACAGGAATGCTGTGCTGCGGCACAAAGACAATAATAAATGGTATGGTGTGGTTCTGGAAGTATCTGCTGATAAGTTGGGACTGCCGGAAGCAGGCATCGTTGATGTCCTCAATGTGAAAAGTGATCCGCTGTTAATTGGCTCTCTTCGCGGGCAGGATGGCTATTTTCCGGCCTATCACATGAATAAGGAGAAGTGGCTCAGTATTCAGCTTGGCAAACCGGAACTGGATGATGCCATCAAAGACCTGCTTTCTTTGAGCTATGGGCTGACGGCACCGAAGAAGCGAAACCCAAAGTCATCAGCAAAAAATCCGGGAGATTCCGCAAATGGCAAAGCAAAAGAAATTGACGAAGGCTGAGCGAAAGGAAGCACGCCTACGAAAAGGCAAGCAGTGGCTGCTCACCTATACCGGCTCACCGAAAAAGATCAGCAAGCATTACCGGGAACGCTTTCATGTGGATGCTGTGACGGCTGCTAAAGATTTGCAGGAGCTTGGAGTCGATTATACACAGGAGCAGCTTGACCAGATTAAACGGGCCGAAGAACAGCGGCTCCGGCAGCGGAGAATGGAGCGGGAAGCGAAGGAACGGGAGCGGTTGGCAGAACTGTATAAGGACTGCGATGGTCGTTTTGCTTTTATCGCTGGATACACAGATGGCGGCGCACCGTATGGTGTGATGTGGGAAGAAGTCGGCATTGATCCGGGACTGCCGTTCGAGGAAAAAGTGAAGCTCTATCACATGCAGATGTAAAAACGGATAGTAGTCGTAAGAAAAGGAGCTAAAAAGGGAGCCGAAAGGGAGCCGAAAGGGAGCCGAAAAGAGGAGCTGATGGCGGTGTATATGTCCGTGTTGCAGGAACTACCCGTCTTGCCGACGAGTATATGGTAAAAGAGCTGTTGTTTGAGGGCAGTAACCGTTACTACGATCAGGCTTTGTGTACGGGACTGGATATCACGGATGAAGATATTGATGCTCTTTGCAAAGCGATGAAGGAGCAGGCAGTCAGGAATGCCCATAATGAGGAGCAAAAAGCATCCATCAAAGATGTTGGCAGACAGCAGCTGCGTTCCTGGGGGGTTTTGATTGAGCGTGAGGGAAAAGATTATCCATCTAATGCCTTTGCTATTTTGACAGGCAACGGTGGACTTCATGTTGCAACGCAATGTGGCGTGTTCAAGGGTACAACGAAAGCGGTATTTGTTGACCGTAGAGAATATACCGGTCCGCTTTGGG
>OLQM01001606.1_pt1 | contig 24728 bp, 16 predicted proteins | sample 1673161 | NCBI WGS metagenome assembly OLQM01 (sample SAMEA3136761, study PRJEB25190) | human gut metagenome | reverse complement strand
GCAGCAGGGAGGTGCGGCAGATCTCGGCCATATCGCCGCCGGTCAGCATAGCGCGGCCAACGGCAACGGACGGGGTGGAAAGCAGGCGTTCGTCCAGCAGGGAATGCTGCTCGCCCGCCTGATCCTTGCTGTCCGGCACGGTCAGGATGGCCAGCTTTTCCAGCACGCGGTTGAACGGCAGCAGGATGGCGGTGGTCACAATGTTGAATATCGTGTGCACAATGGCAATGCCAAAGGTGTTGGCGGTTTCGCTGTAGAACGAGAATCCCAACAGCGCATGCAGCCCGTAAAAACCGCACAGGAACACCAGCGTGCCGATGAGGTTAAAGTACAGATGAACAAATGCGGTGCGCTTAGCATTTTTGTTGGCACCGGCAGAGGAGATCAGCGCGGTAACGGTGGTGCCGATGTTCTGGCCCATGATGATGGGAACCGCCGCCGCATAGGTGACGGCACCGGTGGAGGTGAGGGCCTGCAAAATACCCACCGAAGCGGAGGAAGACTGCAGCACAGCCGTCAGCACGGCACCGGCCAGCACGCCCAGAACCGGGTTTTTGAAGCTCAGAAACAGGTCCATGAACCAGGGCTCATCGGCCAGAGGACTCATGGCGGTGGACATGGTGTTCATACCGGCCATCAGGACGGAAAAGCCCACCATGATCTTGCCCACGCCGCTGCGGCGGTCCTTATCCTTGCCCAGCATATAAAGGAAGATGCCGATAAAGCCAAGGATGGGGGCCCACGCATTGGGGTTCAGCATCTGGATGGCGAAGGAATCACCCTCCAGGCCTGAAAGCGAGAGCAGCCAGCCGGTAACGGTGGTACCGATGTTGGCGCCCATGATGACGCCGATGGCCTGGTGCAACTCCATCAGGCCGGAGTTGACAAAGCCGACCGCCATAACGGTGGTGGCACCGCTGGACTGGATCACTGCAGTGATGACCATGCCCAGCAGCAGCCCGCGCACCGGGCTGGCCGTCATTTTGGAAAGGATGCCTTGCAGTTTGCTGCCAGCGGTCTGCTCAAGGGCTTTGCCCATGAGGTCCATGCCGTAAAGGAACATGGCAATACCGCCCATCAGCGTGAACACATTAAAAATGCTCATACAGGGGGTTACACTTCCATTTCTCTTTTGTTATGTTTTCATTGTTGGGTGCAGCCGCACCCGGAGCAAAACCGAATCAAATCGTTTTGCACATGCCCACAATGGCATTATACCGTTACCTATTATAATAGAAAACAGGGCTTTATGAACACCAAAAGCCAGTAAAAGAATTGTAAAGATCGTGTAAAATGTCGAATCAACGCAAGAAAACTGCTAAATTTGGCACATTGTAAAAATTTGGCGTATTGATTTTGGACAACTTTACACAAACTTTGCAAAAGGAAAGTTTCCATTACCAAAGCTTTACCCGGATTGTACTGCACTATGGTCGATACTGGGGAAACAGCGCGGTACAATAAATACGCACTCAGGAAGAACGAATAGGAAAACACGAACCCCTGAGCGAATGTGTGAGATAGAATAACAGATACAATTAAGGGAGAAGAAAGTTTATGTTAAAGCGTAATGTTTCCGTTGCAGTTGCTGCTGCTCTGGCTCTCAGCCTGGCCGCCTGTGGTTCCAGCCCGGCATCCTCCGCTGCTTCCAGCGAAGCAGTTTCCAGCGAGGCCGTCTCCAGTGAGGCTGCTTCCAGTGAAGCCACTGCTGCACCGGCTGCCGGCGATTTCGATGTCGATCAGGACATCACCGTGATTTCCCGTGAGGATGGCTCCGGCACCCGCGGCGCTTTCATCGAGCTGACCGGTGTGGAAGCCAAGAACGATGCAGGCGAAAAGGTTGACAACACCACCGAGGCGGCTGCCATCCAGAGCTCCACCAACGGCGTTCTGACCGCCGTTTCCAACGATGAGACCACAATCGGCTACATCAGCCTGGGTTCTCTGAACAATGATGTCAAGGCTGTCACCGTGGAAGGCGTTGCCCCCAGCGCTGACACCGTGAAGGATGGTACTTACACCCTGGCTCGTCCGTTCAACATCGTTACGAACGGCGAAGCTGTCGACCCCGTTGCCGTGGACTTCATTGCTTACTGCATGAGCACCGACGGTCAGGCCCTGGCCACCGAGGAAGGTTACATCGGCGATGTTGGCGCTGATTACACCAGCACCCAGCCCGCAGGCAAGATCGTGGTTGGCGGTTCCTCCTCTGTTTCCCCGCTGATGGAAAAACTGATCGAAGCGTATAAGACCGTGAACCCCAACGCAACCCTTGAACTCCAGACCACCGACTCCACCACCGGCGTTTCCGGCGCACTGGATGGCACCTACACCATCGGTATGGCCAGCCGTGAGCTGAAAGATTCTGAGGTTGAGGGCGGCGCAAAGGCAACTGTCTTGGCAAAGGATGGCATTGCTGTTATCGTCAGCAACGACAACCCCACTGATAACCTGACCGTTGACCAGATCAAAGGCATCTACACCGGCGAGCTGACCACCTGGGCAGACGTTCAGTAATCCCCCTTTCTAAAAAAGACGGCTGTTGCGGCGGCAAAAGGCGGCAACGGCCGTTTTTTGAAAGCCATCGGTATATAGTTCCTGAGCAAAGACAGGAGAGTATAGGAAAATGAAAACAACAACTTCGCACCTGAAAGAGATCGTCATGCAGGGTGTATTTACCGCCTGCGCGTGCATCTCCATTCTGGCCGTGGCGCTGATCTGCATCTTTTTATTTGCAAACGGCCTGCCCACCATTTTTGAGATCGGCCCCCTCAAGTTCCTGCTTGGCGCCACCTGGAAACCCGGCAACAACCTGTACGGCATCCTGCCCATGATCCTGGGGAGCATCTATGTCACCGCAGGCGCGATCATTGTGGGGGTGCCCATTGGGCTGCTGACGGCCATCTATATGTCCCGCTTTGCATCACCCCGTATCAACAAGGTGCTGTTGCCGGCGGTACAGCTGCTGGCCGGTATCCCCTCGGTCGTGTACGGCTTCTTCGGCATGATCGTTATGGTCCCGGCGGTGCAGGCTATGGTCAAATCGGACTTTTTCAAAACTGTGCTGCACGTGAAAAGCGGCAAGGGCATGAGCCTGTTTACCGCCAGCCTGCTGCTGGGCATCATGATTTTGCCCACCATCATCACGGTCAGCAAAACCAGCCTGGACGCTGTGCCCCAAAGCTATTACGAGGGCAGCCTAGCTCTGGGTGCTACCCATGAGCGCAGCGTGTTTTGCGCGGTGCTGCCCGCCGCCAAAAGCGGCGTAATGTCCGCTGTAATCCTGGGTGTTGGCCGCGCCATCGGCGAAACGATGGCCGTTGTGATGGTTGCCGGCAACCAGACCTGGATGCCCAAGGGCTTGTTCCAGGGGCTGCGCACGATGACCTCCAACATCGTCATCGAGATGGGTTACGCTGCAGACCTGCACCGCGAAGCGCTGATCGCAACCGGCGTTGTGTTGTTCGTTTTCATTCTGCTGATCAATCTCTGCTTTAGTTTGGTAAAGGGGGGCGAAAAGAATGGCTGATTTTGCTGCAACCGCCGGTAAAACCGATGATATGACCCACGCAAATGCGAAAATCGTTCCCCCCGCCCGCCACGAAAACCGTATGGCGGCCCGCGCGTATGCCCTTGTCATGCGCTGGCTGGTGCGGCTGGCGGCCCTGATTACCGTGGCGATCCTTGTGTTCCTGATCGGCTATATCCTGGTCAACGGTATTCCCAACCTCAAGCCGTCCCTGTTTGAGTGGACCTATAATTCCGACAACGTATCCCTGATGCCCGCGCTTATCAATACCATTCTGATGACGGCGTTCTCGCTGGCCATTGCCACACCGCTGGGCATTTTTGCTGCGGTCTGGCTGGTGGAATACGCCAAACGCGGCAGCAAGCTGGTCAAGGTGGTGCGCATCACCACCGAAACGCTGCAGGGCATCCCCTCCATCGTGTACGGTCTGTTCGGTATGCTGTTCTTTGTCATGCAGCTCAAATGGGGCTACAGCCTGATCGCCGGTGCCTTCACGCTGGCCATCATGGTGCTGCCGGTCATCATGCGCACCACCGAGGAAGCGCTACTTGCAGTGCCGGATTCTTACCGCGAGGGCAGCTTTGGCCTGGGGGCCGGCAAGCTGCGCACCGTATTCACCATTGTGCTGCCCAGCGCCATGCCGGGCATCCTGTCCGGCGTGATTTTGGCAACGGGCCGCATTGTAGGCGAAACCGCGGCCCTGATCTACACGGCCAGCACCGTTGCCGCCGTGCCCGCCAGCGTGTTCAGCTCCACCCGTACCCTTGCCACCCATATGTATCTGCTTTCCAGCGAGGGCCTGCATATCAATGAAACCTACGGCACTGCCGTGGTGCTGTTGATCCTGGTGCTGCTCATCAACAGCCTGTCCAGCTTTATTGCCGGCCGCCTTGCCAAAAAGTAATGCCGAAAGGAACTGCATGATGAATAAATTCGAAGTTAAAAACATGGACCTGTATTACGGCAGCTTCCATGCACTGAAAAATATCAATATTGCCATCCCCGAAAAAGAGATCACGGCGTTCATCGGTCCTTCCGGCTGCGGCAAGTCTACTTTCCTGAAGAGCCTGAACCGCATGAACGACCTGGTGGAAGGCTGCCGCATTTCCGGCGATATCCTGCTGGACGGTGTGGATATCTATAAGGATAAGATGGATGTCAATGTGCTGCGCAAGCGGGTTGGCATGGTGTTCCAGAAGCCCAACCCCTTCCCGATGAGCATTTACGATAATATTGCCTACGGTCCCCGCACCCACGGTGTGCGCAGTAAGGCGCAGCTGGATGAAATTGTGGAAAAAAGCCTGCGCGGCGCTGCCATCTGGGACGAAGTGAAGGACCGCCTGAACAAAAGCGCACTGGGCATGTCCGGCGGCCAGCAGCAGCGTTTGTGCATTGCCCGCGCCCTGGCGGTGGAGCCGGAAGTTCTGCTGATGGACGAACCGACCTCCGCCCTGGACCCCATCTCCACCTCCAAGGTGGAAGAGCTGGCTCTGGAATTAAAGGACCGCTATACCATCGTAATCGTGACCCATAACATGCAGCAGGCCGCCCGTATTTCAGATAAGACGGCGTTCTTCCTGCTGGGTGAGCTGGTGGAAATGGGCGATACGGAACGCCTGTTCTCCACCCCTGTGGACAAGCGCACGGAAGATTATATTTCCGGCCGTTTTGGTTGATCGGAGGAGCAATACCATGCCTAGTGTGCGTAAATCTTATGATGAAGAACTTTTGCAGCTGGATACCTTGCTGGCCCGCATGGGTCACGAAGCCGGTGCCGCCATTGAAAGCGCACTGACTGCCCTGCGCAATGATGATATTGAACTGGCCCGCAGCGTGGTTGCGCGGGACAGCCAGATCGACGCAAGCGAACACGAGATCGAACACCGCTGCCTGCAGCTGCTGCTGCGCCAGCAGCCGGTGGCTTCGGATCTGCGCAAGGTCAGTACAGCCCTGAAAATGGTAACGGATGTGGAGCGTATCGGCGACCAGGCCAGCGATATTGCGGAGCTGGTGCTGCACCTGCACGCCAAATCCACCGATGCCGTGGGCGTGCTGGAAGATATCCTGAAAATGGGCGATGATGTGCTGAAGATGGTCAAGCGATCCATTGCTGCCTATGTGCAGGTGGACCTTGCCGCCGCCGCGGAAGTGATCGCCCATGATGATGTCATCGACGCCGCGTTCGCGCGCATCAGCAGCGAAATTGCCCAGTACATTGCCGCCCACCCCACCGAAGCAGAGACCGCGCTGGATCTGTTTATGGTGACCAAATATCTGGAACGCCTTGGTGACCACGCCGTGAACGTGGCCGAATGGGTCGAATTCTTAAAGACCGGCGTTCACAAATCCCGCAAGATCGTGTGATCTTGCCCGGCGGCGTGTGAGGCCGCTCCAAGGTGAACCTGAAGCCAACTGCTTGGATTTTGAATTTTCAGGTACGCCCAATAACATTGCCATTCTCTTTTTTATGTTTTCCTATACCGCACCAAAGGGCCAGCACTGCACGCTGGCCCTTTGGTGTTTTTATGTGTAGACTGCTGGGAATGAAACCTGGCAGAAAAGTGGAAGAAGCAATGCAGAGTGTGTTATACTGGAAAGGACAAATCGAAAACGGCTGCACAATATGAGCACTGCGATGAGATTTTGAAAGAAAAGACCGCACACCTCTTTATAACCCAAAAGCCCAAAGCGGCACGGTTCACTTAACCGGCAGCTTTGGGCTTTTGCTGTTTTATCAGAGAAAAAATTACGCACTTACATCTTCAAACTGGCTGTTGTACAAATCGGCGTAGAACCCGCCAGCGGCCAACAGGTCGTCGTGGGTGCCCTGCTCCACAATGTCACCATCCCGCATGACTAAAATCAGGTCGGCGTCCTTGATGGTGGAAAGCCGGTGGGCAATCACAAAGCTGGTGCGGCCGCGCATCAGGTTGTCCATGGCGGTTTGGATGCGCTGTTCGGTGCGGGTGTCCACACTGCTGGTGGCTTCGTCCAAAATCAAAATTTTGTTGTCCGCCAGAATGGCGCGGGCAATCGTCAGCAGCTGTTTCTGGCCCTGGCTCACGTTGGAAGCATCCTCGTTCAACTCCATCTGGTAGCCGCCGGGCAGCGTGCGGATAAAGTGGTCGGCACAGGCGGCCTTGGCGGCGGCGATGACTTCCTCATCGGTGGCATCCAGGCGGCCATAGCGGATGTTTTCCATAATGGTGCCCTGGAACAGCCAGGTATCCTGCAATACCATGCCAAAGCCTTCGCGCAGGGCGCTGCGGTCAAAGTCCTTTACGTTGTGGCCGTCCAGCGTAATGGCGCCGGAGTTGACATCGTAAAAGCGCATCAGCAGCTTGACCATGGTGGTTTTGCCTGCGCCGGTGGGGCCGACAATGGCAACTTTCTGGCCGGGTTTTACATCGCAGCTGAAATCCCGGATAACAGTCTTTTCCGGCGTGTAGCCAAACTTGACATGGTCAAAGGTGACCTGGCCGTCAATGCAGGCGGGGTCTGCCCGGCGGGCGGGGTCAGCGTTCTGTTCTTCTTCCGGCTCACCCAAAAATTCAAACACGCGCTCCGAAGCCGCCGCCATACTTTGCAGCATGTTGCTGACCTGGGCCAGCTGCTGGATGGGCTGGGTGAAGTTGCGCACATACTGGATAAACGCCTGGATGTCACCAATGGTGATGATGCCGCGCGCGGCAAAAATGCTGCCGGAAACGGCCACTGCTACATAGCCCAGGTTGCCCACAAAGGTCATGATGGGCTGCATCAGGCCGGAAAGGAACTGGCTTTTCCAGGCGGATTCAAACAGGCGGTTGTTGGCTTCGTCAAAATCATTCAGAACGGCATCTTCGCGGTTGAACGCTTTGACCACATTGTGGCCGGAATATACTTCCTCCACCTGGCCGTTCACGGAGCCCAGAACTTTTTGCTGGGCGCGAAAATATTTCTGGCTGAACCTGACCACCAACAGCACCAGCGCCATCGAGACCGGCAGGATCAAAATGGCAATCAGCGTCATCGTGGGGCTGATGGTCAGCATCATGATGAGCACGCCGATCATGGTGGTAATGCTGGTGATCAGCTGGGTAATGCTCTGGTTCAGGCTCTGGCCCAGGGTGTCCACATCGTTGGTAATGCGGGAAAGTACCTCGCCCACGGTGCGCTTTTCAAAATAGGCAAGAGGCAGGCGGTTGATCTTTTCGCTGATCTGGCGGCGGAAGTCATAACACATCTTCTGCGAAAGCCCGCTCATGATCCAGCTCTGGCAGAAACTGAACGCAGCGGAAACCAGATACATGACCAGCAGGATCAGCAGGATTTTGCCGATATAGCCAAAGTCAATGCTGCCGGTGCCCCGCAGCTTGGCCACCCAGCCGGTGGCCAGGGCAGTGGTGGCTTTGGCCAGCACCTTGGGGCCTGCAATATTAAAAATCGTGGAAAGAACGGCAAAAACAATCACGGCAATCAGGCAGAACTTGTAGTGCCCCAGCTCTGCCAGCAGGCTGCGCATGGTGCCCTTAAAGTCTTTTGCCTTTTGGGTCGTCATTCGTCCGGGATGCGGCATCAGGCTTCCCCTCCTTTCAGGTCCAGCTCTTTGTTGCTCAGTTGGCTGCGGGCAATTTCCTGGTAAGCCGGGCAGCTTTCCATCAGCTGGGCGTGGGTGCCCTTGCCCACAATGCGGCCATCTTCCAGAACCAAAATCTGGTTGGCGTGCAGCACAGTGGAAATGCGCTGTGCCACAATAATCACGGTGGCGTCGCCGGTTTCGGCTTTCAGCGCGCGGCGCAGGGCAACATCAGTCTTGTAGTCCAGCGCGGAGAAGCTGTCATCAAACAGGTAGATCTTCGGGTGTTTGGCAATGGCGCGGGCGATGGAAAGCCGCTGCTTCTGCCCGCCGGAAACGTTGGTGCCGCCCTGGGCAATGGGGCTTTCGTACCCCTCCGCCTTGGCGGAGATGAACTCTTCCGCCTGGGCAATGCGGGCGGCGGTGCGCACATCGGCATCGGTGATATTCTCGCCGCCGAATTTCAGGTTGGAATCAATCGTGCCGCTGAACAGTACGCCCTTTTGCGGCACATAACCCAAAAGGCCGCGCAGGGTGCTCTGTGGCATCTGGCGCACATCCACGCCGTCTACCGTCACGCTGCCGCCGGTCACATCATAAAAACGGGTGATCAAATGCAGCAAACTGGTTTTGCCGCAGCCGGTGGAGCCGATAATGGCCGTGGTCTGGCCGGGTTTGGCGACAAAATCAATATCGTGCAGGGCGTCCTCGTTGGAGCCGGGGTAGGTAAAGTTGACATGATGGAATGCGACTTCGCCGTTCCAGTGGTGCTGATTGAGGTCAGCGGGGATGGCTTCCGGCACCGGGTCATGGATGGCCGGCTCGGTGGTCAGCACTTCGTCAATGCGGTCCGCGGCAACGCCGGCACGGGGCAGCATCACGGCAACCATCGTCAGCATCAGGAAGGACATCACGATCTGCATCGTGTAGGTGATAAAGGCGATCATGCTGCCCACCTGCATGGTGCCGGCATCAATCTGTTTGCCGCCGAACCAGACGATCAGCAGGGAAGTGCCGTTCATAATCAGGGTCATAAAGGGCATCATGGCGGCCATTACCCGGTTGGTGAACAGCTGGGTGCGCATCAGGTCGGTGTTGGCGGCGTCAAAGCGTGTTTCCTCGTGCTGTTCGCGGCTGAATGCGCGGATGGGCATAATGCCGGTCAAAATCTCGCGGGATACCAGGTTCAGCCGGTCCACCAGCTTTTGCATGATCTTGAACTTGGGCATGGCAAACTGCATCAATACCGTAATCAGCGCCAGCAGCAAAGCGACGGCCAGCACAATGATCCAGGTCAGGCTGGAACCCGCCTGCGCCACATGGATGATGCCGCCAATGCCAAGGATGGGGGCATACGCCACCATGCGCAGCAAAATTACGCAGGTCATCTGGATCTGCTGTACATCGTTGGTGGTGCGGGTGATGAGGGATGCGGTGGAAAACTTATCCGTTTCAGAGGCAGAAAAGCTGACCACCCGGCGGAACACACCGCGGCGCAGATCCCGCGCAATGGCAGCCGCCACGCGGGAAGCAAGCAGCCCCACCAGAACCGCGGCGGCAACCATCAACAGGGTCAGCCCCAGCATCCGGCCGCCGGTCTGCATCAGGTAGTTCATCTGTACCGCATCGCTGATGCCAAGGGCCTGATATTCCAGCCCCACCAGCAGCACTGCCTGGGCTGAAAGCCCGCTCAGCTCACTTTCGCCGGCCTGACCCATGGCTGCGGCCAGCTGGGCCTGTACGGCATCCCGGCTGAAACCGGGCATCTGGGTCATGGCCGCAAACTGGGCGGTAACGGTATCCAGCGCGGCGGCATCCGGGGCGTTGCCCTCCCCGGCTGCCTGAGCGGAAGCCAGATAGAGCACAATATCCGGGGTGGAAAATACCTCCGCCAGCGTATCCCGGTCCGCATCGGCCCGCAGCAGGCGGACCGTATCGGGGGATGCGAGCTTTTTCTGTAAGCTGGTAGCGGAGGAGAGCGCGTTGTCGGTGCCGCCCGGCTGGGTGTAAGCGGCTTCCACCGCGGCGGCGTCCGCGTCCGTCATCAGCAGCTCCAGCACCTGCAGGGTGGAATCCCGCACTACTTCTGGCACAGCGTCCGCAATGCCGGACTGTTGGATGCCGGTATCCACAATTTTGCTGGTGTAGTCCGGCAGGGTCAAATCGCCGTATGCCTGCACCAACAGCAGGGCAATAATAACAAGGCAGGCCGCCCAGTGTTTGGCCAGATGTTTGAAAATTTTTGTCATGGCATCTTCTCCTTTTCGGCCAGCAGCTTTTCGTTCTGGCGCTCAATGGCCTGCAGCAGGGTTTCAGCATCCTTTGCAAACTGCTGGCAAAATTCTTCGCCCAGGTCATCCATAATGCCGGTGATGTAATCATTCAGACGGCTTTCGCAGATCAGGCGGGATTCCTCCCCTTTTGGGGTGATGCGCACCAGAGTGCGGCGGCGGTCATTGGGATCGGTCTGGCGCTGGGCCAGGCCATCCTGCTCCAGTGTGCGCAGTCCGCGGGAAATCGCCGGCAGCGGCTGCTTGAAAATCTCCGCCAGGTCCGAAACATACACGGCACCATCCTGGCCGCGCACCTCAATGGCGTGGTTCAGCCCTTCCAGAATGCCAAGATGCAGCTTGGGGGCGTTGGCAAGGCTTAAAGACGCCCCGCGGCGCACAGACTTTTTCAGCCGGTCAAGATAGCGCATCACGGCTTTGCTGCGCTGGTCACCAATATGTCCCTCCATAAAGGTTCTCCTTTCTGTTGCTATATGTAAATAGTTGGCATATGTTAAGCATATGGAAACAGTATAGCCCCGCAGCCGAAAAAATTCAACGGCTGCGGGGCTATGTTTTAAATTTGTTTACAAACTGCTTACCAGTCAAAGTCACCGGTAAACAGCTGCACCCAGTAGGGGTGGCCGTCCACCATGGTGTAGCCAACGCCGATGCAGTCAAAGTTTTCGCTCAGGATGTTGGCGCGGTGGCCGGAGCTGTTCATCCAGTCGTTCATCACGATCTCCGGGGTTCTCTGGCCCATGGCAATGTTTTCGCCGGCATAGCCATAGTCAATGCCCAGGTGCCACAAAATGGTAAAGCATTCAGAACCGTCGGGGCGGGTGTGGCTGTATCGCTGGGAAAGCTCCCTGGCGCGGGCTGCTGCGGCAACCATCAGGCCATCGTGCTTGAGCAGGGGCTGCAGCCCGCGGGAGGTGCGCTCCTGGTTGACCAGCTCGATCACGCGGTCTGCCATGGCTTCCTCGCTGGTCGTAATGCTGGCCTGCATCACGCCGGTATCAACATCAAAAAGGTACAGATTGCCGTCGATCGTCACAATGCCTTTGGCCATGGTGCCGTACACCTGGTCAAAGTAATAGGTGCCGTCATTGTTGGTATCCCAGCCTTTTACCATGTGGCCGTTGGCGTCATACCGCACCCACTTGCCGGTGCCGTCTGCGTTTTCGGCCCAGTCGCCGGCTTCGGATTCCTGGTATACATCCTTGTTGATGGTTTTAGCACCCTGCTGCACGTTATCCAGCCAGTACCAGGCATCGGAGGCCGGATCATAGATTTCTTTGCCGCGGTAGGCTGCATTATTGGGATCATAACCCTGGCGCTTGCCAGCCTCGTACCAGTAATCTTTGCCGTCCATGCTGTGCCACATCAGGTTGCAGCCAATGCCGGTGTTGGTATCAAAGCTGCAGGGCAGGTTGTCCACCACAATATCGCCCTTGGCCATGGCGCCGGTGATCAGGTCAAAGTAATAGGTGCCGTCATCGTTGGTATCCCAACCTTTAATCATATGGCCGTTTGCATCGTAGCGCACCCATTTGCCGCCGTTGGATTCCTGGTAGACATCCTTGCTGACGGCTTTTGCGCCGCCCTGCTTGGCGTCCAGCCAGTACCAGGCGTTGGAATCAGGGTCGTAAATCTCTTTGCCGCGGCCGGTGGTACCCTGTTTCACGCCGTTCTCGTACCAGTAATCCTTGCCGTTCACGGTTTTCCAACCGGTGTAGGTGGAAGCGCTGGCAACACTGTCGGCGGTTTCCGGCGTGGCGGTCTCTTCCGCCAAAGCGGGCAGTGCAGCAGCACTGCACAGCAATACGGCGGTCAGAACGGCCGCGCAGCGAAAACGAAATTGCATGGGATATTCCTCCTGCATGTTAAATGTGTTGATCGGAATATTTCAACTCTCTTTTGCGGGGTTCGGGGATGCCTTGATTACGCCAAGGCCCAAATCACTGGATAGCGGCGCGCAGTATTTCCAGCAGCGGGGTGATCATCCCGGCTGCAGCGGGACCGCCAAAGTTCACGATGCCGCGCAGCGGCATGGAATCCAGCATCTGAGCTACGGCTTCGCTGCTGGCAATCTCGCTGCCGCCTGCGTTGCCGCCGGTCAGGGCATTGCCTGCCTGTGCCAGCACCTGCTGAATAATGCCAGCCGTGCGGTCATCCTTGGAAAGCTCGCCGATGGTGGTGTTTTCGTCAATCACGAACGGGCGGCGGCGCGGGGTGCTGAACCGCACGCTGAGCGTTGCGTGGATATCCCGGCTGGAATGGCCCAGCAAAATCTTGTACTCGCCTGGGGCGGCGTACCAGCTGCCCAGCGTTTCGTCATAGTAGCTCAAATCCTGCGCGGTCAGGGTGAACTCTACCTGCTTTTCCTCGCCAGGTTCCAGCTTGACCTTCACGAACTTGCGCAGCTCCTTGGGCGGACGGCCGGTGGTGCCGGTGCAGTCTGCTACATACAGCTGTACAACTTCCTTGCCGGGCATCATGCCAACATTCTTCACGCTCACCCGTACCCGCACGCTGTCGCCCTCGGCAAACTCGTCCGCCGTCAGCTGGGCATTGCGGTACACAAACCCTGTGTAGGAAAGCCCGTGCCCAAACGGCCACAGCACCGGCATTTTGCGGGCATCGTACCAGCGGTAGCCGACATACACGCCCTCGCGGTATTCCACATGGCGGCCGTCACCGGGAAAGTCGAGATAACACGGGGTATCTTCCAGCCGCAGGGGCCAGGTTTCCGGCAGGCGGCCGCTGGGGTTGGCATCGCCCCACAGCAGGGCGTCCGCCGCAGCGCCAACACCTTCGCCGCCCAGATACATGCACAGCACGGCGTTCACATCGTTGGCCCAGGGGCATTCCACCGGGGAACCGGTGTGCAGTACCACAACAGTGTTTTTCTGCACGGCGGCCACGCGGGCAATCAGGTTGTTCTGGCTTTCCGGCAGGCGCATATGGCTGCGGTCAAAGCCTTCGCTTTCAAAAGATTCCGGCAGGCCCGCAAAGATCACCGCCGCGTCAGCTTCCGCTGCGGCAGAAACCGCGCGCAGGAACTCTTCCTCCTCCCGCTGGTCCAGATCAGCGGGGAAGCCCTCCACATAGCTCACCCGGCGGCCATGGCTTTCGGCCATTTCCAGCGCGCTGTCCACCCTGATGGTGTTGATGTGGCTGGAGCCGCCGCCCTGATAGCGCGGCGTTTTGGCAAAGCCGCCGATGTATACTACCTTGCTGCCCTTTTTCAGCGGCAGCACACCGCGGTTCTGCAAAAGCACGGCGCATTCCTTGGCCAGCTCTGCGGCGATGGTGTGGTCGCCTTTCAGGTCCAGCTCCGGGGCCGGGGCGGCAGCTTCGTCCGCCGCGCGGAACACAATGTTCAAAATGCGGATCACAGCCTTGTTCAGCGCGGCTTCGCTCAAGGTGCCGGCTTTAACGGCGGCCACGATCTTGGCGTCATTGACACCGCCGGAACCGGGCATTTCCAGGTCAAGCCCAGCCGCAACACCTTTTACACGGTCAGCTACAGCGCCCCAGTCGGACATCACAAAGCCCTTAAAGTTCCACTCGGTGCGCAGGATATCGGTCAGCAGCATGCGGCTTTCGCTGGCAAATACATCGTTCACGCGGTTGTAGCTGCACATCACCGTCCAGGGCTGGGATTTCTTGACGGCGGTTTCAAATGCAGGCAGGTAAATTTCGCGCAGCGTACGCTCCGTCATGTCGGACGATGCGCTCATGCGGCGGTACTCCTGGCTGTTGGCGGCAAAATGCTTGATGGAGGTACCAACCCCCTGGCTCTGTACGCCATTGATGTACCCGGCGGCCAGCTCACCGGCCAGCACCGGGTCTTCGGAGTAATATTCAAAGTTGCGGCCGCACAGCGGGCTGCGCTTGATGTTTATGGCAGGCCCCAGCACAACGCCAACACCGAACGCGCGGGCTTCCCGCCCGATGGCCGCACCCTCCCGGCGGGCCAGGTCGGGGTCAAAGCTGGCGGCAGCGGAGCACCCGGCGGGGAAGCAGACCGCCTTGCGGCTGTGGTTGGGGTCGTCCCGTTCCGGGTCCTGGGTGCGCAGGCCGTGCGGGCCGTCCGAGACCATCATGGTGGGAATGCCCAGGCGTTCCACGGCTTTGGTGTGCCAGAAATCCGCGCCGGAGCAAAGCCCGGCCTTTTCTTCCAGCGTGAGCTGGGCAACCAGTTCGGGAATGTTGTGTTCCATCAAAAAGTCATCCTCCTTTTGTCCACCAGCTGCGGGTGGGGGGCAAGGGCAGGTGGCGGTTGTTCGGGCAGTGGAAACGTGCCGGATACACCGTTCCGCCCACGCTGCCTCCGGGGTGTGCCAAAATGGACACACACCCCCATATTTTGTATCATTATACACCACTTTGCACGCGAAAAGATAGCCTTTTTATTAAAAAATGTAAAGTCTGAAAACTTTTTCTGTGCAGGATGTTGGTGCGTCTGGCATTGTATTTCTCCTCTGTTTCGTGTAAAATTTAAAATCAGGATATACAGCGGCAAAAACGTTTTTGGGGCTGTATTTCAGGGAGGAAAAAATGAAAAAAGATAAACGGATTTTGGCCCTTGTTTTGGCGGCGGCCATGATGGGCACCACTGCGCTTCCGGTTTGGGCCCAGACCCCAGAAACGGCGGACAGCAGCGTGGTGGAAGTGGAAGGCACGCTGGAAAACATCATAGCTGCCCGTGAAGCACTGGCTGCGCAGCCGGCAACGCTGGCGGAGGATGACAACAACATTCAGGCGGCGCAGACCATAGTGGAGCGCGTGGCCAATGCCGTAAAGAACCATACGGAAACAGCAGAGAAAGTAAATATTAAAGACCTGAACCTGGATAAAGATCTGGTGCTTTCCACCCTGGCTGACCTGAATGCGCGGGTGGAAGGCGGCGAGGCCATCAGCAAATTGTCCTGCTATTATAGCAGAGATACCGGGCTGGCGGTGGCAATCGGCCTTGAATACTGCACGGCGCAGGATGTTGCCGCCATGCAGGTAAAGCTGGACCAGCTGGTGGACCAGGCCAACACCCTGTGCCAGACGGACATGGAAAAAGTGTTCTATGTGCATGAATGGCTGGTGCAGAACATTGCCTATGACCGGGAACACCTTAGTGATGATGTGCAGGACGACCACAACCTGCGCGGCGCCCTGCTGGAAGGGACTGCCGTCTGTGACGGTTACGCCAAAACGTATGCCCTTACCCTGCGCAAGCTGGGCATCACTGGTGTGCTGGTAACCAGTAAAGATATCGGCCATGCGTGGAACATGGTCGAGCTGGACGGGAACTGGTACCAGGTGGACTGCACCTGGGATGACCCGGTGGACGGTTCGGATCAGCTGGGATATTGCATGCATAAACACCTGCTGTGTACCACAGAGGAGATGAACACCAACCATAACGATGACGGCGATGACAGCGTTGCCTTTGACCTGGAAAACCTTGGCACGCAGAACATCGTGAACCTGGCCACGGACGATACCTATGAAAACACCTGGTGGAAAGACAAAAAGAGTGCAATCTTCCCGTGCGGGGGAGACTGGTACTATGCGTCCGGCGAACGCCTTTTCTGGCGTGATGACCTGGGCGACTGTGATTCCAACCTGGCGCATGAAGATGATTCGGGTGTGGTTGCCGGCAGTATTGCGCTGGACGGAACGCTGCTGGTCGCCACGGACAGACAAGCGTGCGAGCAGAGCAGCTGGATCAAACAATATGAACTGGATCCGGCCAGCCATGAAGTGACCGAGAAAAAGAAGGAAAGTCTCCAAAGCATCGGCATTGCGGCCCAGTGGGATGGCATTTATTATGCCGTAAGCCAGCAGGAATACCACCAGGATGTGCGCCAGTATATCAAGACAAGGGATATCCCGGTCCCCACAGCAACCCCGACTGCTGTACCTACCGCAACGCCTACTGCAGCGCCTACCGTAACGCCTACTGCAACGCCGGTCAAGCCGACTGCTACACCTACCGCTACCCCTGTGAAACCCACCGCAACCCCTGCCAGCGGTTATACCGGTTGGAAAACCGTGAACGGCAAGGACTACTGGTACGAAAACGGCGTAAAGCAGGGCACCACTGGCCGCGGCAAGGAAATTTATGACCCCGATTCCGACGCCTGGTGCTGGCTGGACGCCAACCGGGGCGGCGCAAAAGCCGTCAGCAAGGATGTTTACCAGGAATCCAACGGCGGCAAATGGGTGCGCTATGATGCCAACGGCCATATGATCAAAGGGTGGGATACCAACGATGACGGTACCTATTACTTTGACCTTGTCACCGGTGCCATGACCAAGGGTGATGCAACGATCGACGGCCTGCCCTGCAGCTTTGATACGGTGACCGGTATTGGCCTGAACTGCGCATGGAAGCGCATAAACGGCAAAGATTACTGGTACGAGGGCGGCAAGCGCCAGGGCTATGACCCCAACAATGCGGCCTACCGCGGCAAAGAAATTTACGACCCCGCCAACAACGGCTGGTACTGGCTGGATAACGTGCAGCAGGGTGCAAAAGCCGTCAGCAAGGATGTATACCAGGAATCCAGCGGCGGCAAATGGGTGCGGTATGATGCCAACGGCCAGATGATCAAAGGCTGGAACACCAATGCCGACGGTACTTATTACTTCGATCCCATCACCGGTGCCATGGCCAAAGGTACAACCACCATTGACGGTATGACCTATTATTTTGACCCCGCAACCGGCGTAAAACGGTAACAAAAAGCCATAAGGCAATACCGCATAATTCTAAGTGCCGATACGGCGAGCGAGGTGCGGCAGATGCCAAGCCAAAAGCGCAGATAATACTGGATGCTGCAAAGGTGAGCGCCGCCAGTGGCGGAAACAGCGAACCGAAGCAGGGGCAGCGGTCGCAGAGTGCGAGGGGCTTTTGCCCCCGAAGCACGATGCGGGTACCGCAACCCGACATTATCGAGCATTTTGGCAACGCAGATGCCGTGCCGCAGCCGCCGGAGCGGTGCTTAAGCCGTCAGGCGGGAATTGTGCGGTGTTGCCATAACAAAACCCGATAAAGCCAAACGAAAAATGCGCGGAACCTTTTTGCAGGTTTCGCGCATTTTTGCTGGCGGCGGCATCATACAATAGGGATGCAAATTCACCGCCTGCCGCGCCCGGCGGGCGGTATGGGAGGGTATTCCATTGTTATTGATGACCGAAACCAATCTTGATGTGTTCCACGCGCAGCTGCTTACCCCGCAGGATGCACCTGCAATGGATCAGCTGTGCGCCGCCTGCGGCACCCCCGGCGGCCCCGATACCGCCGCGCTGCTGCAGACCAATGCCGTTCTGGGAGACTATGCCGGAACCGACACGTTACAGGCCTCCATGGCCATGCTGCCCATGTTTGGCCAAAGCCGTCTGGCGCTCGCGCTGCGCGCAGCTGGCTTTGGGGCGGACGGCCAGGGCATTGTGCTGGCACCGCCCGCCTTTACCGCGCAGTACCTGCCGGTGCGGCGCTTTTTGGCCATGGCGCTGGGGCTGGCCAAACAGCGCTGCGCCAGCTACCATATCTGGGCCGCCCTGCCGCTGACCCCCACCCCGGACGGCGAGGAACTATGCGCCCAATATTTGGCATCTGGCCTTACCCTGCGCGCTGTGGTGCCGCTGGACAGCCAGAAGCTGCTGGTGTTTGCGGCCCACACCCCGGTGGGCCGCGGCAGCACGGTGCGCCGCGTACACTTGCAGGACCCCGCCCTGCCGCGCCTTTTGGAGCGCGGCGGTGCCGTGGCAGATTTTGGATGGGATAAACAGGGTCTTGTCCTCAGCGTGCGGAGAATGGAATAAGGAAACAGATGCTTGCCGAAGATTTTTGTAAAGGCAATGCTCCGGAGCGGTGCTTAAGCCGTAAGGCGGGAATTGTGCGGTGCTGCCCTTGAAAATGCGGGTAGGACGCGATGCCCTCATCGCGCCGCAGAGGAACCTTGTTGACTGCCACAAACGCCGTAAACTATCTGTAGGGGGCGATGTCCGCTGTCCCACATGACGGGTCTTTCTCAATATTTCGCCCCCGGGGTCATGCAAAAACCAAACCATAAAAAGGCAGTGCTGTCCTTTGCCTGGCAGCACTGCCTTATTTATTATCTCCCTGTAAGCTCCTTCACAACATCCGCAAGATCCGTTAAAATATCATGTGGCAGCATTGTCAGCTGGCTGGTGCGGGCGGCGCAGCGGTCCGCAGCGGCGCCATGCAGCCATACCGCGCAGGCTGCGGCGTCAAAGGGCGCTAACCCCTGGGCCAGCAGGGCAGCCAGCATCCCAGCCAGTACATCCCCGCTGCCGCCGCGGGCCAGGCCGGGATTTCCGGTGGGGTTGTGCAGCATCTCGCGCCCCGGTGCGGCAATCAGCGTGCCGGAACCTTTCAGCACCGCAACGCAGCCATACCGCTCCGCCAGCTCCTGCGCGGCGGCGGGGCGGTCAGTCTGGATCTGCGCCACGCTGCACCCCAGCAGGCGGGCTGCCTCGCCGGGGTGCGGGGTCAGCACGGTATTGGTGGGCAAAAGCGGGAACTGCCCCAGCTCCCCGGCAGCCAGTGCATTCAGGGCGTCCGCATCCAGCACGGCGGCTTTCCACTTGGCATCCGCCGTCAGAAGGGCGTTCAAAATACGTGCCGCACTGGGGCCAAGCCCCGGCCCAGCCAGCAGGACCGCAGGCTTTTCCGTAAAGCGCTGGCGCACGGCGGCGGCATCTGCGGCCAGAATCCCGCCGTCCGCGTCGGTGCGGCAGGGCAGGGCACAGCATTCCGGCGTGCGGGTCAGCACCAACTGGATCACCGGCTCCACGCTGGCAAGGTACACCAGCCCGGCCCCGATGCGCAGCGCACCCTCCACACAAAGGGCGGCAGCCCCCCGGTAAGCAAGGCTGCCCGCTGCGGCAGCCACACTGCCGTAACTGCCCTTGTTGCTCTGCGCCCTGCGCTGCGGCAGCAGGGCGGCGATCTTGTGTTGATTCAGCTCATGCATCAGCGTTTTCCCCCCTTTACGTTTTGGCGTAAAAGATGTATAGTAAAAAGTATCTAAGGTACATCTGAAAACAAAGAAAATGACGGATATTTCGCAAACACAAGCAGGATGTAAGGCAAAGAGCCGCCGGAATCCTTTGTATATTCCAAGGCTTTTTAACGCAAAATCCCGCTGCGTTTGTAGAAATAGACGATATTTTCGACGTTTCAGATACGCCCCAGGCCAGCTGCTCCGGCAAAAAGCATTCCGGCCAGAGCAACGGACCTGTTTTATTTGCGCCGCCGCGGGCGGCGCACCGACATTATTCTTTATTCATTATTCATTATTATTTATTACTTGGGAGAAATTGTGTGCAATAACTGGTCGCCCTGCACCGGGCCGACTGCCTTATTTTTTCCCCTCATCCCGCGACCACAACCACACTCCAAAGTATCCCGCTGCCCTGCACCAGCAGCATCACGGCTTCCACCGCAACGGCGGCCAGCACACACACAATGATGGGACACTTTTTCCATGCCAGACCACCTGCCACGGCAGCCCCCACAACCCCCAACACCGGGTTGGCATCCACGCTAAACACACCGGGAAACACCAGCGCCGTCATGGCGGTATAGGGGATCAGCTGCAAAAAGTGTTCGACCCGCGCGCTCAGCCTGATGCGGCCCATCAAAAAGGCGGGCAGCACACGGGGCAGGTAGGTCACCAGAGTCATACCCAAAATCATCAAGTAGATATCACGGTTCTGCATGGCTGTTCTCCTCCCCTGCCGCATTGGGCGTTACAAAAAATGACCCCAGCGCCGCGCATCCCAGCGTGGAAAGGATCATCGACCAGCCGGAATCCAGCTGCACCACGTTGCACAGCACAGTGTTGCAGAGCGCCGTCAGCACAACCAGCGCGGCCAGGCGGCCGTTGCCGTGCAGGCCGGGCATCAGCAGGCCAATAAACATAGCATACAGCGAAATGCCCAGTGCCGCGGTGATCAGCGGCGGCAGCAGCCCGGTTGCAATGGCCCCCAGCCAGCTGCCCAGCGCCCAGGAAAGATAGGAGCAGAGCGCCATGGAGAAAAAGTACCGCGGCGTGCGCGGGGCGTTGGCCGTGGTGGTGTACACGGCAAAGGTTTCGTCCGTAACGCCAAAAGCGGCCAGCATACGCACCGGCAACCTGCCGCCCTGCATCTGGTTGAACACGCAGGTGCTCATGATAATATGCCGCAGGTTCAGGATAAATGTTGTCAGCACAATGGTCAGCACAGCAGCGCCCTGCGCCACCATACCAGCAGCCATCATCTCGCTGGCACCGCCGTATACGGTCAAGGACATCAGCACCGTCTGCCAGGTGTTCAGGCCCGCCTGGCGCGCCATTACGCCATAGGCAATGCCCACCGGCACATACCCCAGCATAATGGGCACCGCACTGCGGGGCCCGGCCAGCCACTCCTCTTTTTTGGTCATATTCCTTCCTCTTTTTCTACTGATCTGGTTGATTGCGCGAAATATGGTTTATTATAGCACTGCCCCCTGGCCGCAGCAAGTTTTTCTTGCCGTAAGAGATAGAATAGCGTATAATGTAAAAGAATATATTTTGTTTTTACCTTGTGTGCCCTTTGGCCATTCTTCTGCCGGGCACACCCACCTATAAATTTGATCGGGGGATCTTGCAAATGTCTGGTTTTATCCCGCTTTCCGTGCCGAACTTCGGCGAAAAAGAAGCAGCTTACGCTGCCGAGGCTATTACTTCCGGCTGGGTTTCCACCAGCGGTGCCAAAGTTAGCGAATTTGAGGAAGCACTGGCTGCTTATGTAGGCATGCCGCGCGCTGTTGCCGCCAACAGCGGCACCTCCTCGCTGCACCTGGCCGCAATGGCGGCGGGCATCCGCCGCGGGGATGAGGTGATTGTGCCCACCCTGACCTTTATTGCCGCTGTCAACCCGCTGACCCGCTATGTGGGCGCGGAACCGATCTTTATCGGCTGCAACGATACCCTTTGCATTGACCCGGACGCCGTGGAGGATTTTTGTGCCAACCACTGCACCCTGAAAGAGGACGGGCTGTACAATAACAAAACCGGTGCCCGCGTGCGCGCGCTGGGCGTGGTGCATGTGTTTGGCAATATGGCCGATATGCCCCGCCTGCTGGACATTGCCCGCCGCTACAAGCTGATTTTGATTGAGGACGCCACCGAAGCGCTTGGCACCCGCTACACCGCAGGCCCGCTGGCTGGCAAGGCCGCCGGCACCATGGGCGATATCGGCTGCTACAGCTTTAACGGCAACAAGATCATGACCACCGGCGCAGGCGGTTTTGTGGTTTCCAACCACGCCGATTGGGCCGAGCACGCCAAGCACCTTTCCACCCAGGCCAAGGCCGATATGCTGCAATTTTTGCATGATGAAGTCGGCTACAACTACCGCATGACCAACGTGCAGGCCTGCCTGGGCCTTGCCCAGCTGGAAAGGCTGGAGAGCTTTGTGGAGACCAAGAAAGCCCGCTACGACCAGTACAAAGCTGCTCTGGACGGCGTACACGGCCTTCGTATTCTGCCGTTCAAAGAGGAATCTGACGGTGTGCGCTCCAACCACTGGTTCTACAGCCTGTACCTGAAAGATTCCGGCCTTGACCGCGATACCGTGATTGCCAAACTGCAGGAGCAGGGCATCCAGACCCGCCCGGTATGGGCCCTGATCAACGAGCAGGCCGACTACCCCAAAAACGAAGCGTACGCCCTGGAAAAAGCCCAGGACTACCGCAAGTACATCGTCAACCTGCCCTGCTCCACCAACCTGACCGAACAAGACTGCGAACGCGTGATCGCGGCAGTTAAGAACCTGTAATTTGAGTTAGGAGAGAGGAGCTAGAAGTTAGGAGTTATTGGTGTGCGCTGCCGCGCGCAATTTTGGATATTAAGGCTTTCACCTTTTTCAAAATTTGCGGCGTAAGCCGCACTTTCAACTCCTAACTCCTACTTCCTAACTCCTACCTTCCCAAGGGGGTATTTCACCTGAAAGTCGAAGAACTTTTTATTTCGGAGTCCTGCACGGTGCTGGATACGATGAAAAAGCTGGATGAAACGGGCCAGCGCATCCTGTTTATTGCGCCGGAGGGCAAGCTGAAGGCCGTTGTGACAGATGGGGATATCCGCAAGTGTATCCTGCGCGGCGGTGCGCTCAGCGCCCCGCTGACCCAGGCTGCCAATTATCACCCCCACAGCCTGCCGGTGGCCGAGCGCGGCCGCGCCCGCGCCGAGCTGCAGCGCCTTGGCATTGATGCCCTGCCCATTCTGGACAAGCACGGCGTCATCACCGATATTGTGTTTGCGGGCGGCGTGGATGTGGACAACCGCAAAAAGGTGGATATCCCCGTTGTGATGATGGCGGGCGGCCTTGGCACGCGGCTGTACCCCTACACCAAAATTCTGCCCAAGCCGCTGATTCCGGTGGGGGAACAGCCCATTGCCGAGCTGATTTTTTCCCGCTTCCGGGATTTTGGCTGCCGCCATATGACGATGATTGTCAACTACAAGCGCGGCATGATCAAGAGCTACTTTGCCGACCTGGAAAAAGACTATACCGTTGACTTTATTGACGAAGATGTGTTCATGGGCACCGGCGGCGGGCTCTGCCTGCTGAAAGGGCGGATGGATTCCCCGTTTTTCTTTACCAACTGTGATACCCTACTGGACCTGGATTACGGCGACCTGTACCAGTACCACAAAGCCCACGGCAACCTGGTTACCATGGTATGCGCGTTCAAGCACTATGTAGTGCCTTACGGTGTTGTTGAACTGGGCGAAGACGGCGGCATTGCCGCCATGCGGGAAAAGCCGGAGCTGAACTTTTTGACCAACACCGGCGTTTACGTTGTGGAGCCGCGCGTGGTGGAAGAGATGAAGATGGGCGAAGTGATCGGCTTCCCTGATGTGATCGACCGCTACCGCGCCGCCGGTGAAAAAGTAGGCATCTACCCCATCAACGAAAGCTCCTGGATGGACATGGGCCAGATGGAAGAGCTGGAAAAGATGAGAAGAAAGCTGGAACAACAGAGCTGAGTTAGGAGTTAGGAGTAATTTATGCCTGTAACGATCATTGCTGAAGCCGGGGTAAACCACAACGGCGATTTGGAAACCGCCAAGCGGATGGCTTATGTGGCTAAGGAATGCGGTGCAGATATTGTAAAATACCAGACCGCTGTACCGGAGCTTGTGGTGAGCAGGTTCGCCGAAAAAGCCGAATACCAGAAACAGACCACCGATGCCGCCGAAAGCCAGCTGGAGATGATTCGCAAGCTGCATTTTTCGTTTGAGGGCCACCGGGAACTGAAAGAATACTGCGATTCCATTGGCATCCAGTATCTTTCCGCGCCGTTTGATATCCCCAGTGTGCGGTTTTTGGGCACACTGGGCATGCCGCTCATTAAAATTCCGTCCGGCGAGATCACCAACCTGCCCTATCTGGAAGAGATCGGCAAGCTGCACACCCCGGCGCTGCTTTCCACCGGCATGTGCAACTTAAGCGAGATCACCGACGCCCTTGGCATCCTGGACGACAACGGCTGCCCGGAAGTGACCATTCTGCACTGCAACACCCAGTACCCGACTCCCTATGAGGATGCCAACCTTACCGCCATGCTGGAGCTTTTTGACCAGTTCGGCCTGCCGGTCGGGCTTTCGGATCACACGCCGGGCTGGGAATGCGATGTTGCTGCCACGGTACTTGGTGCGCAGGTGATTGAAAAGCACTTTACGCTGGATAAATCCTGGCCCGGACCGGACCAAAAAGCCAGCCTGGACCCGACCGAGTTCAAGGCCATGGTACAGGCCGTGCGCCATGTGGAAGCCGCCCTTGGCGACGGTCACAAGCACCTGACCGCCAGCGAAGCCCCCAACAAGGCCATTGCCCGCAAGAGCATTGTGGCCGCGCGGCCCATCAAGGCAGGCGAAGTGTTCACCGCCGAAAACTTGCTGACCAAGCGCCCCGGCGATGGTATTTCCCCCATGCTGTGGTACACCGTCCTTGGCCAGACCGCCAAGCGCGACTTTGCCGAAGACGAAAAGATCGAGCTGTGATTTTTACGGGGGGGTTCTCCGGCCTTTTTGCAAAAAGGCCTCGGCGAAAAACTCTGAATAGAAATAATAGAATTGGGACTTCATCGTAATATCCGTGGGATGGCTCCCTCTTAGCCGCTTTGATGCATTTTAAGCGGCAATATTGGGCAGGGTTTATTCTGTGATTTTTTATGCACGCAATAAGGAACCACCCCTCAGGCCGCATCGCGTCCAGCTCCCCTCCAGGGGAATCAATACAAAGTTAAGGCAACACCGCACAATTCCCACCTGACGGCTTAAGCACCGCTCCGGCGGCTGCG
>OLQM01001594.1_pt1 | contig 24826 bp, 18 predicted proteins | sample 1673161 | NCBI WGS metagenome assembly OLQM01 (sample SAMEA3136761, study PRJEB25190) | human gut metagenome | reverse complement strand
TGGTTTCATGGTGGCATAGCCAGATATGTAGGTTTAGCTAAGACTCACGCACAACACATCATGGAGGCTATTGCCTACAATTTATATCGAACTCCAGGGATAATTGTGTCTAATTCTCTCAAATAAGGGGAGAATATGAGATGAAATAGAGCATATACAGCCTAAAAATCAAAAATATTGACTGCGGGTGAGCCAATAGTGCTCAAAAACAAGAATGATAGAGAATGGGGTGAGGTTTTGCAGAGGTCTCAAACCGGTCGTCGCGACAATGGCTTTCCCATTCCGTCTTGGCGCGGCGTTACCCCGCCGCTTGCAGCCGCCTGCCGGCATCCTGCCCGTCGCCGGATGCAAACGAGACCGCAAACACGCCGTAATTGGTGAGCAAACACGCCGTAATTGATGAGCAAACACGCCGTAATTGGTGAGCAATTACGGCGTGTTTGCGTTATGGAAGGACACCAACTGAACCGCATGTCGCGGCAATGCGCGTCGCGGACGGCGGCTACCGGCGCTCCTGCTTCATTCTGCACTCGGGACAGAGGCCCTTGATCACATAGTTTATGCTGTGCAGGATGAAGCCTTCGGGCAGTTCGACGACGGGAACGTGGATGCCCGTCAGGCAGAACGCCCGGTGACAACTGGTGCAGTAGAAATGCGTGTGCTCGTCATCGACAACGTTCTCACACTCGCAGTCCTCCGGGCATACGTTATACTTCACCGAGCCGCTGCCGTCGTCGACGGCATGTATCAGTCCGTGGGAAAGTAAAAGGTTTAGCGTGCGAAATATGGTGCTCTTGTCAACCGACGGCAGCAGGGACTCCAGCTCCGGCAGCGACACCATCTCGTTTCCACGGTACATCTGCCGCAATATGCGGACGCGTGTCGGCGTCGGGGTTATGCTACGGCGCAGCAACACGTCAGAAATATACTTCCTTATCTGCTTGTCATCCATTGTCTGTCATTCCTTTTCCGTTGCGGCGGCGATGCCGCAAGTCCCCGGCGATACGGGGAAATGCGGTCATCCGCGCCGTTTTCATTTCCTCGATTTCCTCGTTGCCAGGACGAAATAGGTTATCAGGCATACGTATGCCACGAGCGACAGGATCTGCGACAAGGAGTTCTGCAGCCACTCATCGTTGAGCAGGTTGACTCCGGCAAAGCGCATCAGCGCGCTCACCACGCCCATCAGCGCGCCGCCGGCGATGAAGCCCGACGCGATGAGGGTGCCCTTCTCGCCGCGCTCCCTGTTTGCCTCGGCATCCTTCGAGCGTGTCGTCACAAACCAGTTCACGGCGCCACCAACGAGGAGCGGTATGTTGAGCTGTATGGGGATGAACATTCCGAGTGCGAACGGCAGTGCCGGTATCTTGCAGAACGTGAGGATTACGGCTATTGCCGCACCTATGGCGTAAAGCACCCACGGCGCGCCGACACCGCTCATGAGCGGCTCTATCACCGCCGCCATGGCGTTGGCCTGCGGCGCTGCGAGCTCGCCGGAGGCGAAGTTGTAGGTCTGGTTGAGCACTATCATCACTCCGCCGACCGTTGCAGCCGACACCAGCGTGCCGAGGAATTTCCACGTCTCCTGCTTCCTTGGCGTCGTTCCCAGCCAGTAACCAATCTTGAGGTCGGTGATGAATGAGCCCGCCACCGACAGGGCCGTGCACACCACGCCGCCCATTATCAGTGCCGCAAGCATTCCGCCGGGGCCTTTCATCCCCACGGCAACCATAACCACCGAGGCGAGTATGAGGGTCATCAGCGTCATGCCGGAAACCGGGTTCGAGCCGACGATGGCAATGGCGTTGGCCGCCACGGTGGTGAACAGGAAGGCTATGACGGCGACGAGCAGTATGCCCACCACGGCGAACAGGAGGTTGTCCATGACACCGAGCCAGAAGAATATGAACGTCACGATGAGCGTTATCACCGTGCCCACGGCGATTATCTTGAACGGCAGGTCGCGGTCGGTGCGCCGCTCTGCCACGCCTGCGGCAGCCTTGTCACTCTCGCTGTGTGCCGCTGCGCCGGCTGCGTTCTTCGGGTTGAGGCGCATCACGGCAGCCTTGATTATCGGCCAGCTCTTGATGATGCCTATCACGCCCGACATGGCAATGCCGCCGATGCCGATGCTCTTGCCGTAGGCCTTGAATATATCCTCTGGCGACATGCCGCCCACGGCGGTCGTTATCGTCGGGTTCCACTGGTTGAGGATGGTGTCGGGGAACAGCAGTGCCATGCCCGGCACGATGATCCACCACACCGCAAGCGAGCCGAGGCATATTATAAATGAGTATTTAAGTCCGATGATGAAACCCAGTCCGAGCACTGCCGCGCCGGTGTTCACCTTGAAGACGATCTTGGCCTTGTCTGCCAGTGTCTCGCCCCATCCTATCACGCGCGTGGTGAAATTCTCGTTCCACCAGCCGAAGGTGCTCACGATGAAGTCGTAGAGACCGCCGATGATGCCGGCAAGCAGCAGCGGCTTGGCCTGCGACCCGCCCTTCTCGCCGCTGACGAGCACCTGCGTCGTCGCCGTGGCCTCGGGGAAAGGATACTTGCCGTGCATGTCCTTCACGAAGTACTTGCGGAACGGGATGAGGAACAGTATGCCCAGTATTCCGCCGAGGAGCGACGCGAAGAACACCTTGAGGAACGACGCGCTCATGGCGTCGCCGTACTTGGCCTGCAGGATGTATATTGCCGGCAGCGTGAATATCGCGCCCGCCACGACCGCGCCCGAGCAAGCGCCGATGCTCTGTATGATGACGTTCTCGCCCAAGCCTTTCTTGCGCTTGGCTGCCGTGCTGACACCCACGGCGATGATGGCGATGGGTATCGCCGCCTCGAACACCTGCCCCACCTTCAGCCCGAGATAGGCTGCGGCAGCCGAGAACAGCACCGCCATCACGATGCCCCATGTGACGCTCCACGCGTTGACCTCCGGATATTGCCGGTCGGGGCTCATTACCGGTTCATACTCCTCACCCTCTCTCAGTTCCCTGAACGCATTGTCGGGAAGTTGTGTTTTCTCTTTTTCGTTCATTTTATTTATCTTGTTATCGTTTCATTCTATTTCATCAGTCCGGCGAACAGTTCCTCCATGCCTGCCGACGCGCCTTTCTTTATATGCGTGAAGTTGCCCCTCACGCTGCCCATCACCTCGTTGGGGTCTATCAGCCAGACCGGTGTGCCGTGGGGCGCGTAGCCCACGAGGCCTGCGGCTGGATACACCACCATTGACGTGCCTATTATTATCATGATGTCGGCATCTGCGACACGCTCCGCCGCCACGCTGATGTTGGGCACCGCCTCGCCGAAGAACACGATGTAGGGGCGCAGCAGCGACCCGTCGGCAGCCAGCTCGCCGGGCTTTATCTCCAGCCTGTCGCCGCCGAGACGGACATGGCACCGCGTGTCCTCCACGTCGCGGCTCGAGCAAGCCTTCATCAGTTCGCCGTGCAGGTGTATCACCTTCGTGCTGCCGGCAGCCTCGTGGAGGTTGTCAACGTTCTGCGTGACGACCGTCACGTCATACTTCTCCTCGAGCCTCGCCACGAGCAGGTGTCCCCTGTTGGGCTTCACGTCGGCATATTTGGTCCGCAGCATGTTGTAGAAGCCGTTCACATACTCCGGGTCGGTCTCCCATGCCTCGTGTGTCGCCACGCGCGACACCGGGTGGTTCTCCCACAGTCCGTTCTCCGAGCGGAAAGTGCTGAGCCCACTCTCCACCGACATTCCCGCACCTGTCAATACAACAATTTTCTTCATATAGTCATAGTTAAGTTGTTATTCCAGCCATGCCATACGCCAGTTCCGCGAAGGTCATGCCGTGTGTTTTCCGCTTGCAAAAATAGCGATAATATTTCGTAGTTGCAAGCAAACCAACGCATTATTTCACGACAATGCCTGCAACTGCGTGGGTTGGGGAAGCCTGCCACCCATCACCACCCGCTGCTTCCGTAACATTGTCGGTGATTGTCAGGGCAACGTGGCTGCCCAATCCGTATGGGCACTGCCGCGTGGACATCGGCGCGGGATACACCTACCTCATCCCCCAAAAAATCAAACGCCCCCATGGCATTTGATTGACGGATTGCACTGTGCGGCAAACAAGATGCCCTCGCGTGCTGACGGAGGCTGTCCCATCCTTCAGCGCGCGAGGGCATCCATGCATCGTGCAATGCACATGCACGGACGGAGCGTCACTGCTCCCATTCACCCTGCATCAAGTCATCTTCCATTTCGAAGTCATCATTTTTTGCTCCCGCAGCGTCATCTTCTTTGGATGCCGTCACGATGATTTCTTGCATGATTTCATCCGCACTTACCAGGATCGTCTGCGCCATTGGGCGCTCATATTGTTTTCTATTTTCCATTTTTCCCTTGTTCTGTTTCATGTGACCTTTTACTTAACTACAAATTTCTTGTTTCCGCGTATATAGACACCCGGACGAAGCCCGGCGGTGTTTCCGTCGGTGCTAACCATGACACCATCGATTGTGAACAAGGGCGCCGCTGCCGGACTTTCTACGACCTCGTTGATTCCAGTCACGTCGCCGTCAGTGATGTTTATCGTGATGCTGCGCGGCGCATCCTCGCCACTGGAGCGCAGGTAGGCGCGGAACGGCTTGAAGGATGCTCCCGCCGGACTGACGTAGTTGAACTGCTGGGTGTTGAACCCGAAGATGTAGTTTGTGTATGACTTGCCGCCTTCGGTCTCGTGCGCGGGCAGGTCACGGTAGGCGTATGTGCCTATGAAGTCGCCGGCGGCGATGTTGCTTGCCGGTATCTCCTTGTCTGTGAATTCCAGCGGGGTCTCGTGGGCAGTCGTGATGGCCATCTGCGGCTCGATGAGATATGGCCTGTCGGCCTCAGTGGCCGTCACCGGGGTGAACGTGGCGCTGTTCCCCTCGGCGGAGACGAACGCGTAGGCTTTGTCAACGTTGAACCGTGCAAGGTCGTCGGCGGTCATGGCGAATGGCAGGCACACCGTGGCCATGCCGAACTCCTTCTTCCTCACGGAGTCATACTTGCGGGCGAAGTTACGGTCGAACCACACCTTGTCCGCCTTGAAGCCCTCGTCCACGCCGAAGGTATACCCGCTCTTCATGTACTGCTCCACGTCATCACCAGCCCATGCCCCGGTGTGGACGTAAACCCCGTTTCCATCCATCTGGCGCACCCCCTTGTCGGTCATGTAGAGCAACGGTGTCCTACCGGCCGCGACGACGTTGCACGGATGCTCGTGCCCGTGCATGCCGAGTGTCGTGGCAGGATTCACCTTGACGACGCGGTTCAGGTTTGCCCCGCGGTCGAACAGGCTGAACTTGTTCTCCCCGGACAAGTCGACCCAGGACAGGTTGACATCCTTGTCGGTGTTTGAAAGTTCGAACCTGTTTGCCGAGGTCTGGTAGAAGCCCGGCTGGTCAGGCCTCCACAACATGTATACGTCGCTGACCTCGAATGGCGCATCGGATGTCAGCACCATCCACCCACGGGTTTCAACGTCCTTCATGTCCTCCGCATCCTGGTTGAGTTTCACCGGAATTTCCAGTTTGACCCATCCTCCGTTGGCGATTCGCTTCAGGTAGTCCACGCGCCCTGTCGGGTAAACCGTCCCATATGCCGTGTTGCCGGTGGTGGCATCATCAATACCCACCCCGGTCACACGTGCGAATTCAAAGTCTACGGGGTAAACCTTCTTGTCATTTATATTGTAGTACTTGTATCCCATACGCACAACCTTTCCCTTTGGCGCGCGCACCACGGCCTGCATCAGGGAGTGGAGTCTCTTGTCGTCCTTGTCCTTGAACAGGTTCAGCGGGAAAATGGTGCCGAGACTAAGTTCGTATTTCCCGGTCTGGGTGTTCAGGACGGCCGCGACGACGCTTTCGCTTCCAACTTTCCCCGTCCAGTCTAGGGCATCCTTCTTGTAAACGTTCTCAGCAACAACGACATTATTCGAAGTCCTGACGAACTGGTCCCACACGGGGTTGAAAAGATATGTCCCGTCACCGCGGTCGACCATGTACGACACGCTCTTGTTTTGCTGAATGTTGCCGGCACCGTACCTGTTCCAAAGGTTGGTGCGGTAGTTCCGCACATTTCCCTCTGTGGTGCTGAAGCACTTTGCCTGCTTGTCCAGCGGGAGTCTTATCCGAATCGTCTCAAGTATCTCGCCGTTTGGTCTCTGGAAGAATATCTTGATGCTTCTCTGCAAGTCAAGGTTCCACCAAAACCCGTAAGGTAGGACAGGCTCGTCGTTGAGCTCAACAATCCCGTCATCGGTGATGTTCGAGTTGTAGTAGTGAAAGTGGGGGAAGTTCGCATTGCGCGACACATCGTAGGCCAGTTTCCCGTTGGAATAGTACAAATAGACCTGAACCGTGCCAGAAGACTGTAACATTGGTATGGTCGAGTGCTCGGATTGGTCCCCGGCCTTGCCGATGCGCATTCCGAAGTCCGCCCACTGTGCATTTGCGATGCGGTCGGTCACGCGCAAGTTGCGGAACGCGAAGGTTATCTTTCCCTGCGCGAAGCCATTGTAAGTGTAACCAGCATTGCTGAAGGTGGTTGGGTAACGTCCCGTCGTATAGGTGTACAGCCACTCCGTCCCGTCAGCGTTCAGTGTCCATTCGTTGTCCCCGGCCATTGCGTTGCCGCAATGCAGGAACACCGCCAGCGCAATTATGCAAGCCGGCAGCCTTAGCTTTACTTTTCCAATCATATTTTTCATATTAAATGTGTAACAATAAATCTCACATCAAAAGAACACACATACGTTTCTTGGGGTTACACCAAACGATATTCCTGTGCAGCCGTGGCAGGAGGCGAATGCGCGCCTGTTATTTCTGTCTGTAAAGTTAGTTATTTTCTACCCCCCCCCCATTTATTTTAACAATTATTTCGCATTTTTATGAAACGATGCAGTTCCACGGATCGTGTTGGCAAGCACCGTGCCGGGTGTTCCGCTTCCGTAAATGCACGGCAATGCCCGGGTGCTTGCGCGCCCGGGCATTGCATTTTGTGTCGCCGGCATGTCCGGCAGACTTTTATCTCACCTGTATGGCGAACGACTTTGTTCCCTCGTCAGTGACGAGCTGGAGTATCACCACGCCACAGCTGAGGCCTGCGGTGCTGATGTTCTCGCGGCTGCCGCCCTGCTTCAGCAGTTGTCCTGCGGCAGAGAAGATGCGGAACGCCTTGTAGCTGCCGCTCACGCGTATGCCGTCTGCCGTGACCACGGGCACCGGTGCGCCATTGGCGTCGACGCGTGCGTCGCCGATGCCGGTTGTTCCCTCAAGTTGCGCGAGCAACTTCACCATAAGCGGTGCTGCGCCGCGTGTCTGTATCATGAGCGCTGCGGCGCGTGTCGTCGGGTCGTCGCTCTTGTAACCAATCGCGATGTCTCCGCCTTCCGCCGGCAGCTTCGCGGTGTTGTATTTGAAGAACGCGCCCATCATTGACGGCACGAGCGTGATCGTGACGGGTGCGTATGCGCGCTCCGTCGTGATGCTCAGCGTCTGCGGGTCAGTGCCTATTCCTGTGCGGAAGAAGAAATTGAGCATGTTCCTGTCGGCGGTGATCACGGGCAGGTCGGTGCGTCCGAACGTGAAGTCGTCCAACATGAAATTGAGCGATGTCGCGTTTCCTCCCACCGGACTGTAGAACGAGTATGCCACGTGGAATTTGTCGTCTATGTCCAGTCCCTCGATTTCCGAGAGGTCTATGCGGTAGTCGTACCACGTTTCCGGTTCAACGGTGACGCCCTCGGGAACATAGTCCACGAGATTGAGGTAGTGTGCCTTTGCCTGGCCTTCCTTCTCGGTTATGACGTATAGGCCGAACGCCTCCTGCCCGTCCTGCGTCGGGTTGTTGAAGCGCAGGCTGAACGTCACCACCTTGCTGCCGGCATCCTTGTACGAGAGTGTCGGCGAAATGAGCCACGTCTCGTGTTCGCGGTTATCGTCAGTGCCCCAGCGGAAGAACGAGATCTGTGCCACCTCGTTCTCCACCTCCGTCTGCCCGGCATTCTTCTGATGCCATGCGTAGAACGGGCGCTCGCCCCTCACCGTGATGTTCTGCCATCCGCCGAGGCCAAGCACGCGCGTGTGGCGCAGGTTGTCGAACGTCTCGTTGACAACAGCCAGCGCGCCATCGTCGGCTGACTTGATCATTGCATCCTCAATCTTTGTGAACTGCTGGCGGTCGGCTGCCTTGTTTGCGTCGAGCAACACGGAATTGACGGCAACCTCCTTCCCTGCCACGAAGCGTATGAATGTCGGGCGGTGGGTGCCGATGGCGAAAGTGCCCTCCGCGTCGGCCGCTGCGGCATCAGTCCAGTGTCCACCTCCGTCAATCGAGTACTGCGCCTTGCAGTCAGCGGCACTTGCCGCAGGTGTCATCGTCACGGTGTTCACCCCGTTTGCAATTATCTCATCGAGATAGAGTGTGCCGTCCTTGTTCACGGTAACGCTGTTTGCAGCGTTCCACTTTCCATCGAGTTTCCAGTATCCGAGGTCGAACTTGTGGAAATTTCTCCATGCCTCGCCGGTGAAGCGCGGGTCCATGGCCTGGTCTGCGCTGAACTCCTCTGCCATCCCTCCTGCCGGAGCAGCCTTGCACACGCCCTTCAGCGGTATGCGCAGCGTGTCGGCCAGGACGCTCGTCAGCATCAGCGTGGCGTTGTATTCCCCGGCTTTCCTTGGTTTGAACGTAATCTTAACCGGGCCCTGGTAAAGTTTCTCCACAGCCTGCGAATAGTAGAACTGCGACTTGTCGATGGTGAATATGCCCGGTTCCTCCTGCACTACGGCGAGGTCAACGCTCGTTATCACATCGTTTATGTCGAACTCCACGGTCTGCTCGTCGGTCTTTCCCGGCTCCGCCTTCATCTCGCGCACCGGCGTGCCATCCTTGAGCGCTATTGCCGGCGTTGTCCCGGCGGCCTTGAAGTATGCCATCAGCATGAGGCTTCCCGTGTTCTCCGGGTCTGCCCCGCCGAATTTCAGCGAGTAAGCGTTGCTTCCCACGAACGCGCCCTTCTTTGTCGGTGTAACGGTCAGTTTTGCCTCAGTCGTTCCGCTCTTGGGCAGTTTCTCCACGTCAAGTTTCAGCACGTCGGCCGCGTTTGTCCCGCCGAAGTTTGGCTCCTGGTCGGCGGCAAGGTGCATTCCCTGCATCACCACGGTGTATTCCACTGGCACTCCGACCTCTCCCACGATGGTGCGGTACTGCGGCAGCACTGCCACGAGCGGTGTCTTGTCCTTGTTCGACAGGCGTTTCACGCTGAAGTCGTCCATGCGCACCTTGCTGTTAGGCGCCACCAGCACCTTCGCCACGAGTTTTGCCGCACCCGCCGGGCATACCATTCTGAATTTCAACTCGCCCCAGGCCTTGTTCCTTCCAAACGTTACGTTGGGGTTGAACGTGAAGTCATCCTCCGCGCCTTGGACGTTGTCGCCGTTCTCATCCAGCCAATGATAAGCCAGCCCGAGCGGCCCGCCGGGTACGCCGGACTTCTCGGTGAAATAGTGTATGAGGCATTCCAGCTCGCCGCCTTCCTCAACATTCTTGCCAGCGGCGCTGAGGTCTATTTCCTGCGACAGGAAACCGGGGACCCCGCCAGTCTCAATCCCAACCCCGAAGCCACTGTCAGAGTTGTACCTGTCGGTGCCTTCGAGTTTCGTCACGTCGCCTTCCGTCTGCCATTTCGATGGCTTGTTGCCGTCAAACTGATAGAAGAACTCATCCTCGAGGAGCTCCACCGTGGGGTTGTCCGGCGCCACTCCGCCCGTTGCCTTGCCCTTGAGTGTCACTGTTGCTGTGGCATCCCCTGCCGTTATCGTCAGCGTGGCGTTCTTGTCGCCCCTGCTCTTCGGCATGAAATACACGCCGATCTTTCCTCCAGTGGGATTCAGTTCGTCGGTAAGCACGGTGAACTCGTCGGTGTTTCCACTCGTCAGTTTTGCTGTCGGGTTGCCGCTGAAGTTGGCTATCAGCACGTTGATGTCCTTGCGGTAACTCTGTTCTCCCACATTCAAATCGCCGAAGTCTATCTCCTGCTGTGTCGTGGTGATGGTCACAGGCAGTTCCCCCGCGACGGTGTTGATGTTCCTGACCCTGAACTGCGCGCGGTTGTCCTTTGTCCCTTTCGTGGCAAAGGCGATGAAGCCGATGCCCCCGAGACCTGAAGGAATCGTCGCGCTGAACGACTTCCAGTCGCCTGGCTGCGAGCCGAAGACACCGGCTATCTCGCCTATCGTGGCCTTGGTGTCGCCATTCCTGTCGATGATGAGCATCTCGAGTTTCACGTCGCCCTTGACCAGGGCAGCCTCATACTCGAACGTGAGCTGGTTGCCGGATATGTCGCTGAGCGTGAGCGCCGGGGAGACGAGATAACTCTGATAGTCATTCTTGTCAATCGCAGAGTTCGACTGCTGGAAATACGCGTTCCTGAATGGCGCCATCCATCTTTTCCCCTCGTATGTGTAGATGGACTTCCACACACCATCCTTGAGCGCCTCAACATACTTCTCCGTCACCGAGATGCCCGACTGCGGGTTCTCCTCGCTGAGCGACGAGAAGTCGAGCGCAGCCTGGGCGTGTGAATTCACCAGACCAAACAGGCACAGCCACACGCAAAGCGCAAGTGCCCTGGTCTTACTTGTTCTTAGTTTACTCATTTGATTTTAAATTTGGTTTAATATTTTATACAGATAATACTGCCTTTGCATTGTGCGTAAAAAAAACGCCGCGCAGCTTTCAAGTTGTACGGTGGAATAACCAATATACAAAAGTATTGCCTGCCCCGGGCCACCATGCCAACACACACAGAAACCACGGACGGGGCGGCAAAGGTACAAAAAAAGTGACATAAAACAACAGTCAGCAATGATTAAATGTTCAAATATCGTACATAAAGAGTGCTAAATGATTATAATTAACAGGGGTTTGCTTGCATGTAATGAATTTTATAACTACTTTTGCAACCTAAATTATAGTAATAAATTCATATAGTTAAATCGTAAAGAATGAACAAACTTAGCTACGGCCTGGGCCTCGGCATCGGCCAGCAACTGGCACAGATGAACATCGAAGGCCTGAGCATCGACGACTTCGCGGACGCAGTCAGGGACGTGATAGAGAACAAACCGCTCAAGATGAAGCACAGCGAGGCGCAGCAAATAGTGCAGGGACACTTCGCGGAGCAGGAGAAGAAAATGCAGGCGGAACGCGCCGAGAAGGGAAAGGCGGCAAAGGCGGAGGGAGAGAAATTCCTCGCGGAGAACGCCAGAAAGGAAGGCGTGGTGACGACGGCGAGCGGACTGCAATACAAAGTCATCAAGGAAGGCACCGGCAAACAGCCAAAGGCAAGCGACAAGGTGCGCTGCCACTACGAGGGCTTCCTGACCGACGGCACGGTGTTCGACTCCAGCGTGCAGCGCGGAGAGCCGGCAGTGTTCCCGCTTGACGGAGTTATAGTGGGGTGGACAGAGGGGCTGCAGCTGATGAAAGAGGGCGGCAAGACACGCTTCTTCATACCATACAAACTGGCATACGGCGAGGGCGGCGCAGGAGCAAGCATTCCGCCGTTCGCGGCACTCGTGTTCGACGTGGAACTGCTCAACGTGCTGTGACAACAGCGGCACATACAGAACATACAGTGAAAAACAATTGATAAACATAAAATAAAAGACAATGAAAAAATTAACTTTCGTGGCAGCAATAGCCATGGCAGCCGCGTCTTTCACGGCATGCAACAACTCGGCGCCTAAAGCCGACCTTAAGACAGACCTCGACACGCTGAGCTACGCCATGGGCATGGCACAGACAAACGGACTGAAGGATTACCTCGTGATGCGACTCGGAGTTGACACCGCCTACATGGAAGACTTCCTAAGAGGCGTCAACGAGGGAGCGAACGCAGGAGACGACAAGAAGAAGAACGCATACATCGCGGGACTGCAGATAGGGCAGCAGATAAGCAACCAGATGATGCCGGGCATCAACCACGAGCTGTTCGGCAACGACTCAACGCAGTCCATTTCGCTGAAAAACTTCATGGCCGGCTTCTCGACAGCCGTGCTGGGCAGCAAGGGGCTGATGACCCAGGAAAAGGCCGTGAAGACAATGCAGGAGAAGATGGACAAGATAAAGTCCGTGGCAATGGAGAAGCAGTATGGCAACTACAAGAAAAAGAACGAGGCATTCGTGGAAAAATATGCCAAGAAAGAAGGCGTAAAGAAACTCGGAAAGGGTGTTCTCTACACCGTGATAAAGGAGGGGAAAGGCCCGATGCCGAAGGACACGTCGCTCGTTACACTGCACTACGAGGGGAAACTCATCGACGGAACGGTGTTCGACAGCTCGTACAAGCGCGGAGAGCCAGCGCCGATGCGCGTCAACCAGGTGATACCGGGCTTCACGGAGGCACTGCTCCACATGCCGGTTGGCAGCGTGTGGGAGGTGTGCATACCGCAGGATCAGGCATACGGACCGCGTGAGGCCGGCGAGATAAAGCCCTTCTCGGCTCTCATATTCAAGATAGAGCTCATTTCTCTCGGCGAGAAGAAATAACGGGAAAGGACTTCGGCAACAAATGAAAACAGGAAACAAGTGAGTCCGGCTGGCGGGAAACCACGGCGAGCGCACAACGGAGCCGCTCGCCATGAAATGTCCCGCCAACCGGACGGACTTGTTTCTTTTTTTACAAACAATACACATAAAAGCAGTTCTTATGAAGAAGATTTTGGCAATGGCAGTGCTGATGGTGGCGAGTGCAACAGTAACCACGGCAACGGCAGCAAAGAAAGACAAGAAAAAGAAGGGCAGCAAAATAACGGCACTGAAGCCCGTGGAACTCAAAAACGGCATCGACTCGCTGAGCTATGCCCTGGGACTCTCGCAGAGCAGGGGACTGAGAAACTACCTCGCCGAGCAAATGAAGGTTGACACGACAAACATCTCACCGTTCGTGGAGGGTCTCCTCGAGGCGGCCAACACCACACTGACGGAAGACGAGGCGGCGCGCTTCGCAGGACACGCCATAGGCCTGCAAATGGCAAGAAGCATCATGCCCTCAATGGAAAAGGAGATGAAGGCCGCAGACGAGAACAACGCCATGAACAGAAACGCATTCATATCGGCATTCATCGGCGGACTGGAAAACACGCAGACAATGCTCACGCATGAACAGGCACAGAAGGTGTCGCGCGAAAAGATGAAAGAACTCAAGGAGATGGTCAACCTGAAGAACAAGAAGGCCGGGGAGGACTTCCTCGCCGCAAACGCATCGAAAGAAGGAGTGGTGACGCTGCCGAGCGGACTGCAATACAAGGTGCTGAAAGAGGGAACGGGCGCCGTGCCGAAGAACAACGACAAGGTGCGCGTCATATACGAGGGACGGCTCATAGACGGGACGGTGTTCGACGCCAGCGCAAGGCACGACGGGAAAGGACTGACATTCAAGCCCAACCAGGTGATAAAGGGCTGGACAGAGGCACTCACGATGATGCCAGTGGGCTCGAAGTGGCAACTGTTCATACCCCAGAACCTCGCATACGGCGAACGCGCGGCAGGCAAGGACATCAAGCCATACTCAACACTCATTTTCGAAGTTGAGCTGATGGGCATAGAGAACGATGACAAAGACGCAGGAAAGAATAAATAAGACATGGAGAAAATCGATGCTCTCGACCTCAAAATACTGAGAATACTGTCTGGCAACGCACGCATACCGTTCAAGGACGTGGCGGCGGAATGCGGGGTGAGCCGGGCGGCGATACACCAGCGCGTGCAGCACCTGACCGAGGACGGGGTAATCACGGGCAGCAGTTTCGACATCAACCCGAAATCGCTCGGATACACCACATGCACATACGTCGGCATAACACTCGAGCGTGGAAGCATGTACAAGAAAGTGGTGGAGAAACTAATTCACATACCGGAAATCGTGGAATGCCACTTCACAACAGGCCCATACATGCTGCTCGTCAAACTGTATGCACGCGACAACGAGCAACTCATGGACCTGCTGAGCAACCAGATACAGACCATCGAAGGCATAGTGGCAACCGAGACGCTCATATCGCTCGAACAGGGCATAAAGAGAGGCGTGCCGGTGGTCAACAACAAATTGTAGGAAAGAAAACAGGAAATGCGGACATACGACCTGAAAAAAAACCTGGGGGAGTTCTACAGCAACTTCCCCGAAGGCAAGCAGCAGCCGGTAATAGGCATAACGGCAAACTATGTGGAGCGCGACGCACGGCTGGCCGACCGATACTACCTGTCGGTCGTCGAGGCAGGAGGGACACCGCTGCTCATACCGCCGGTGGCTGACAGGGACGTGATAGCAAGCACACTCGAGCATATCGACGGGCTGCTGCTCACTGGCGGCGCCGACATCAACCCGCTGTGGACGGGCGAGGAGCCAGTGGCCGAACTGAGCAACATCAACAGCACGCGCGACCTTCCGGAACTGCTCGCCACACGCCTGGCATACAACCGGCAGATACCAATCCTCGGCATCTGCCGGGGAATACAGACACTCGCGGTGGCTTTGGACGGAAAGGTGCGGCAGCACGTTGCCTCGGAGATAAAGCACTCGCAGGACGCACCGCGCGAGGAACTCACACACAGCGTGACAATCGGCGACGGCACAACGCTGCGCGGCATATTCGGAGGCGCGGGGCGGATGTTCGTAAACAGCATCCACCACCAGGCCGTGGCAGCGCCGGGCAGACGGTTCCGCGTCTCGGCGCGGGCAGCCGACGGAGTGATAGAGGCAATAGAGAGCATCGAGTACAAGCCGGTGATAGGCGTGCAGTGGCACCCGGAATGGCTGCCGGAGGGCGCGCCGCTCTTCAAGTGGCTCATCGGCGAGGCGCGAAAGTTTCGCGAGACGAAACAAATGCACAGCCGAGTGCTGACACTTGACACACACTGCGACACGCCGATGTTCTTCCACAAGGGGATTGATTTCGCACAACGCGACCCAAGGATACTCTACGACCTGCACAAGATGACCGAAGGACGGCAGGACGCAGTAATCATGGCGGCATACCTGCCACAGCCGAAAATCGGGGAAACGTTCTCGCAGAAAGTGGCATTCGATGTTGACGGGCCAACGCAGTATGCCGACCTCATCTTCGACAAGATCGAGGACATCGTGCGCAGGAACAGCCAGTACCTGAGCATCGCGCGCACCGCAGCCGACCTCTACGAGGACAAGCGCAAGGGGCGCAAGTCGATAATGTTCGGCATCGAGAACGGACTGGCACTGAGCCACGACCTGCAGAACGTGCGCCACTTCGCACAGCGCGGCGTGGTGTATATCACGCTGTGCCACAACGGCGACAACGACATCTGCGACTCCGCCAGGGGATGCAACACGCACGGCGGCGTGAGCAGGTTCGGGCACGACGTGATACGCGAGATGAACGACTGCGGACTGATGGTGGACCTGTCACACGCCGCCGAGAAATCGTTCTACGACGCGCTGCAAGCGAGCCGCACGCCGGTGGTGTGCAGCCACAGCAACTGCCGCGCGCTGTGCGACCACCCGCGCAACCTGACCGACGGCCAGCTACGCGACATAGCCGAATGTGGCGGCGTGGTGCAGATAACGCTCTACCCGGGATTCCTGAGGACGCAGGGCGAGGCGACGGTGATGGATGCCGTGCGGCACCTCGAGCACGCAATCGACATTGCAGGCATAGACCATGTGGGCATAGGGACCGACTTCGACGGCGACGGTGGCGTGCGTGGCATGGCTGACGCCTCGGAGATGACAAACTTCACAAGACTACTGATGGAGCGCAACTTCAGCGAGCGCGACATAGAGAAAATATGGGGCGGCAACTGGATACGCGTAATGACTCAAGCACAGGCGGCAGCAACAAAGAAATAAACATAATGCATTCATATAACAAAACTATGGGCAAGAGCCTCATCATCACCATCATGGCGGCAACGGCAATGATAACGGCAATCAGCAGTTGCAAGAGCAAAAGGCAGGCAAGTGACGCGACGGAAATGGTGGCGCAGACACCGGTGGGACCCGACTTCAACGCCGACAGCGCATATCTATTCTGCCAGGCGCAGTGCGACTTCGGGCCAAGGACGATGAACACCAAGGCACACGATGACTGCGGCAAATGGATTGCCAATAAGTTCAGGCAGTACGGATGCACGGTGACGGAGCAGAGAACCGACCTGACCGGATGGGACGGCAAGACACTGAAATGCACCAACATCATCGCTTCCTACAAGCCGGAGGAAACCACGCGAATACTGCTGTGCGCACACTGGGACAGCCGCCCGTGGGCAGACAACGACACGGACACAGCCAACTGGCACAAGCCTGTCATGGCGGCAAACGACGGGGCGTCGGGCGTGGCGGTGCTGCTGGAAATCGCACGGATAATACAGGAGGCCGACTCGTTAGGCATGGGCATAGACTTCGTGTGCTTCGATGCCGAGGACTACGGCATACCACAGTGGAGCGACGCGCCGGACAACGGCGACTCGTGGGCACTGGGCGCGCAGTACTGGGCAAAGAACCCGCACCGCCAGGGCTACGAGGCGACATACGGAATACTCCTCGACATGGTCGGAGGAGAGGGCGCGCGGTTCTACCAGGAGGGCGTGTCGGTGCAACTGGCGCCAGCGGTGGTCAACAAGATACACGCTGCGGCAAAGGTGGTTGGCTTTGGCAGTTACTTCCCCGACAAGGTGGGGGGAAGCGTAACCGATGACCATGTGCCGGTGAACCAATATGCCAAAATACCTACCGCCGACATCATACCATACTATCCCGACTGCACGCAGAGCACGTTCGGCCCGACATGGCACACCGTGAACGACACCATGGAACACATCGACCGCAACACACTCAAGGCAGTGGGGCAAACGCTGGTGCAGGTGCTGTTCTCGGAAAAATAAAACGGGGCTTGCCAAGGGCTGTAAGTACTTACGTTATTGGGGAACATAAGGCAACAGCATGTTGCCGCAGGGACTTAAGCACTGTGCATTCGCGCCAACGTGCCGGTTGACTGCCGGTCGGCGGCGGAATATTGTGCCGTTGTATACAACCATGACAGCAATCCCGCACGGGATTGCTGTAATGGTTGTTATGAACGTAAGGTTAGTTAGCCATCAGTTCACAGGCTCGAAGTGGAAACCCTGGCCGCCGGAAGACGAACTGCTGTGCGACGGCTTGTCGTAGTTATCATGCCTGCGTGGCTTGGTTGTCTTCTTTTTGGGTTTCTTCTGCGCGGGGGTTGCCGCCTTTTCTTTCTTGGCTGGGATAGATGGCACGCTTTCGGTGTTGCCCGAGGATTCCCCGGCCACACCGGCATTGTCTGCGTTGTCATCGTTTCCCTTCATCTCGTTGCCCTCCGTCGCGGCATTTTCTCCGCTGCTGGCATTTTCGTCAATGCCGAATCCATCTGTTTTGCCGGAATTTGCATTTTCATCGTATGTGGCGTCTGTTTCCTCATCACCGTCATTCACCTCCGGCTCATCCACCTTGTCTGTCATTTCCACAATCTTGTCCTTCAGTACGAAGTAATAGAGTGCGGCTCCGCCGCCGCCTAACAGCAGTAGCACAGCAATGATTATGACAATGATAAGTCCTGCCTTGCTCTTTTTCTTTGGCATAGCGTATGGCTGCGGCTGCGGCTGTGGCCGGAACGGCGCAGGCTGAGGCGCAGGTTGTGGCTGCGGACTTGCCGGCGCTGGCTGTGGCGTTGGCTGCGGTGCTGGCTGTTGCTGCTGATATACCGGTGCCTCTGGCGCTGCCTGCGGCACAGGCTGCGGCTGCGGAGGGTTAGGCACAGCCTGCGGTTGTGCCGGCGGAACAGGTTGCTGATTATTGCTTGGTGCCTGCACATCGGGCGCGGCAGGTTGTTGCCCCTGTGGAACGTCCGGGATTTCTGGCGCGGGAGCGTCCGCTGCCGGTTGTGCCGGCGGAACAGGTGATGCCGGCGGTGTCGGTGGATTGGACCCCGGGATTGGCGGAGGCCCCATAGGTTTGTCAATGTCGTTTGCCATAAGTCTTTGTTTTTAAAATGAATATTTGGTTATGTATTTGCAAAGATAGCAACAATGATTGTTATTCACAAGTTTTGCGTGATAAAATATCGTATCATTGTTATTTCGGTATTTCAATAATCCCACTTTGGCGTTTTGGATGCCGGCCTTTTGCCGGCATCCTGGCTTGATGTTATGTATATTGATTGTGATTGGTCATAGCGGGCTTAATATTCATACCGTTCCTTTTGTCCCAGTCCTGGAACATCTCCTTGATGCGCCTGTCCACTTCGTCACTAACCATCTCCTTGATAGTATCAAGCAGTTGCATGCGCTCGTCAACAATCTTCCGTATTTCATCATCAACATCGCTTTGCCTCCTGATTTCAGACAGTCTATCCATAGTGGCACATCGGTTTGTTTCTCGGTGCAAAGTTAGGCACAAAATACGCGAAACACCTTGCTCGTTTCGGACAGGAACATGCTCGTTTCAGACTTTCTTGAGATGTCCTTCTTGCTCAAATCGGACACGGGCAACCCGTAAACATTTGACAATGAGGACACTCGCATATACATATTTACACTTTTTAACCATGACCGGTCATTATGGCCATGACCAGTTGAGATAGATTGCACAAGCATCTTGGCTATAGTATTTTTATCACACCGTTTTGCCACAGTGGCGCCGCTTTTTGCCTCGTGCCGTTTCCCGTGCCATACATGCAGGGCGGCAATCCGCCTTCCTCACAACCCACGGGCAAATATTTTCCGCAAGCGAAAAAAGGATTTTTTCTTGTCCATACAGTCATAAATTATTAACTTTGCAATGTATTACGACATAATATGCCTTATACATGGACATAAATTCCTTAAATCACTTTAATAACGCGCCGCTCCGTTGGCTGAGACGCGGAGTGATGGCGGCGGCCGCCGTGATTGCCGCCACGCTTATCATCGCCTCGTGCGGAAAGACGCGCCACATGGCGACACCGGAGGAACGCCGCGCCACAGACAGCATCGTGAAGGAGGCGACCAGCGAAGACTCGCTGCGTGCCATGTACCGGGGCTTCAAGATTGCGGGAAACAAGCTCGGCTGCATCGTTGCACTGCGAGAGCTCGGCAAACTACAGCGCAACGAGAGCCGCTTCGACGACGCGCTGAAGTCGCACAGCGACGGACTTAAACTGGCAGAGGAGGCCTGCGACACGATAGAGATGGTGCGGGCAATGAACAATATCGGGACAAACTACCGGCGGTTAGGCATACTTGACGTGGCAACCAACTACCACTACCGTGCATGGAAGATAAGCGAGGAGTGCAGCGACACCTCGGAAACGACGGTTAAGAACCTCTCGGTGTCGCTCAACGGGCTTGGCAACATATACATGACCACCGGCAACTACGAGCGCGCCGACAGTGTTTTCCGCATGGCGCTGCAAGGAGAGAAGCGGCTTCGCAGCGACATCGGGCAAGCCATAAACTATGCCAACATCGGCAGCGTGTTCGAGAAACGCGGGCAGACAGACTCCGCGTGGGTGTACTACCGCCAGTCGATGAAGTTCAACGAGGCGGCGCACAGCGTACTCGGGGTGTCGCTGTGCCACACCAACTTCGGCTCGCTCTATGAGAAGGAGGGAAACTTCGACAGGGCGATCGACGAGTACAAAAAGGCATACCTGCTCATGCGGGCGTCCAAGGACGAGTGGCACGCGCTGGCATCGCTGCTCGCTCTGGCAAACATCTACAGCGACACCGGCAAGGAAGAGAAAGCCATTAAGCAACTGGACAAGGCGAGTAAGATAGCAAAAAGAATAAAGTCGAAGGAGCATCTCGCGGAAATACAGAACATGTATTACCTTATATACAAGAAGCGCGGCGACTGGAAGAAGGCTCTCGAATGCCATGTCACCGCAACGGAGATGCAGGACAGCCTGGTGGGGGTGAAGAAGCTGAACCAGATACAGAACATAAGCCTTGCCGTGGAGCGCAGCAGCCAGGAAGTAAAGATTAGCGAGGCGCGGCGGAGGTATGAGGCGGAGCGCGCCACACGCAACGTGAGCATCGCCGTGTTCTCGTTCATCATAATCCTGCTCGCGGGGGCCGTCGCCATGATGCTCTACGTTCTCAGGGCGAGGGCGCGGACACACCGCGTGCTGAAGAAGATGAGCGGGATGCGAGAGGCCTTCTTCACCAACATAACGCACGAGCTGCGCACGCCGCTAACGGTGATACTCGGGATGAGCCGCGACATCGCCAAGGACACGAAACTGCCGGAGAGGACACGCGACATGGGCGTGGTGATGGAACGGCAAGGAAACAGCCTGCTTACGCTCATCAACCAACTGCTCGACATATCAAAGGTGAAGTCGGCGGTGGGCAGACAGGACTGGAGGCACGGCGACATCGCCGCATACATCGGCTTCATAGTGGATGCGTACCGCGAACACGCAGGGAGAAAGGGTGTCGCGATAGAATACAATACGACCGGGAACCTCGAGATGGACTTCGTGCCGGACTTTGCTGGCAAGGTAATCAACAACCTGCTGTCGAACGCAATCAAGTTCACACCGGAGGGAGGCAAGATAGTCATCAACGTCAGCAAGGACGACGGCAACGTGCTGATAAGCATCGCGGACACCGGCATAGGAATAAAGCAGGAAAACCTCGCGCATATCTTCGAGCCGTTCTACCAGGAGGAGACAGACTGCAAGCACATCGGGACTGGCGTGGGACTGGCTCTCGTGAAACAGATAATAGACTCGGTGAAAGGCAGCATCGAGGTGGAGAGCGAGGTGGGCAAAGGCACGGCATTCACACTGCGCGTGCCGTCAAAATGCGTCGACGGAAAATGCAGGGAACTCGGTGAGTATGAAGACATGGAGGTGCCGCTGCATGAAGACGGTGACGAGGCCGTGGAGGACTCCGTATCACCGGACGGCGACCGAATGAAACTGCTCGTCATCGAGGACAACAGCGATGTCGCGAGGTATATCGGCAGCCAGTTGTCGGCGCACTACGATGTGCTGTACGCCCCCGACGGGCAACAAGGACTGGACAAGGCGCGCGAGATTGTGCCGGACATTATAATAACCGACCTGATGATGCCCGCCATGGACGGCCTGGAAGTATGCCGCCGCGTGCGCGCCGACGAACTGATAAGCCATGTGCCGATAATCATCGTGACGGCGAAGGTGACCGACGCCGACCGCATCGAGGGGCTGAAGGCAGGCGCCGACGCATATCTCTGCAAGCCGTTCAACGAGGACGAGCTGCACGTCCGCGTGGAGAAACTGCTCGAGCAACGGCGGATGCTGCGCGAGAAATTCTCGCGGATGGTCAGCGAGGGAGAGGAGCCGGAGGTGCAGATGACCGACGCCGACAGGCGTTTCCTCGCAAAGACGGTGGATGCCGTCTACCTGCTCATGGACAAGCGCAAGACAGATGTATGCTCGCTTGCCGAAAAACTGTGCATGAGCCCAAGGCAACTGCAGCGCAAGATGATTGCACTGACGGGGGAGACACCCGCGTCATATACCATGATGATAAGGATGAAGAGAGCCAGGACGCTGCTCGACACCAAGCCGGAGATGACACTCGAGGAAATTGCCGACCGCTGCGGCTTCGACCATTACTCCGGGTTCTACCACGCTTTCAGGAAATACAACGGCGTTTCACCGACACAGTACAAGCGCGGTGTTGACAACGCCTGACATATAGTAGTGTTTAATTTATTTAATATACGATGAGAAGGACAATCAAGTATTTGCTGGTCATGCTTCCGCTGCTGGCAATGTCGTGTTCGGGTAATAATGAGTTTGATGAAAGATGGACCCCGATGGAGTGGCAGCATGCTGAATATCCGACTGTCAATAAGAATGGGCACAAATTCATAGTTATGCCGTCAGAAGGCGGTTCATGCACGTTCAGGTGCAAGAACTACGGCAGGTTCTGGATTTCGAATGTCAAGGTGACAGCCAACGGAAAGACCGTAATTAACAACGCCACAGCCGACGAAAGCGGGCAGACTTTCGAGAGCAAGCACATCTCGGTGCGCATCGATGGCAACCAGATGACCGTTACTTGTCCGCAGTCAGACGGCACAGCCCGCGATTTCGCAGTCACCGTCTCGGCAGGAGACATATTCGGCTTTTTCTATTTCGAGCAGGAATAAGTTCATTTCTGCATCTCGTGCAGTTTCCTGTAGTACCCGTCCCTGGCAATGAGCTCGTCGTGCGTGCCGCGCTCCACGATCTCGCCGTCGTGCAGCACGCATATCTCGTCGCTGTTCCTGATCGTTGACAGCCGGTGGGCTATGGCGATTGTCGTCCTTGTGCGCATCAGTTTTTCGAGAGCGTCCTGCACGAGCCGCTCGCTCTCGGTGTCGAGTGCCGACGTTGCCTCGTCGAGTATGAGTATCGGCGGGTTCTTAAGTATGGCGCGCGCTATGCTCACCCGCTGCCTCTGCCCTCCCGAGAGCCTGCCGCCACGGTCGCCGATGCTGGTGCCGTAGCCGTTCTCCGAGGCCATGATGAAATCGTGCGCGTTTGCGATCTTTGCCGCCTTCACCACATCCTCGTCAGTGGCGTCGCCGACCCCGAACTTTATGTTGTTTGCAAAGGTGTCGTTGAACAGTATCGCCTCCTGGTTGACATTGCCGATGAGCTGCCGCAGGTCGTGGATGCCGAGTTGGCGCACGTTGATGCCGTCTATCAGCACCTCGCCCTCCTGCACGTCGTAGTAGCGCGGGATGAGGTCCACCAGCGTCGATTTCCCGCTGCCGCTTTGCCCCACGAGAGCCACCGTCTTGCCCTTCGGGATGACGAGGTTGATGTGGCGCAGCACCCATTTCTCACCATACCTGAACGACACGTCGCGGAACTCTATGCCATGGCAGAACCCGCTGATGTGCCTCGGGTGGCGCGCCTCCACGATGTTGTTCTCCGCCAGCAGGATCTTGTCAACGCGCTCCATCGACGCCAGTCCCTTGGGGATGTTGTAGCTTGCCTTCGAGAACTCCTTGAGGGGGTTGATGATGGAGTACAGGATCACCATGTAGTAGATGAACACCGGGCCCGAGAGAGCCATGTCGTTCAGCACCAGCACGCCGCCGAACCACAGCACGATAACAATCATCAGCGTGCCGAGGAACTCGCTCATCGGGTGCGCCATCGACTGGCGTATGTTCACGCGCATGATGTTGTTGCGGTACTCGGAGTTTATCTTGTCGAACCTCGCGTTCATCTTCCTCTCGGCGTTGAACGCCTTCACGATGCGCAGCGCGCCGAGCGTCTCCTCCACCTGGCTCATCGTGTCGCTCCACAGTGCCTGCGCCTTGATTGACTTCTGCTTCAGTTTCCTGCCCACGAAGCCCATGAACCAGCCGAACACCGGGACGAAGATGATGGCGAAGAGCGTAAGCTGCCACGACGTTACGACCAGCGTCACGAAGTATGCCAGTATCAGTATGGGGTTCTTGAACAGCATGTCGAGGCTCGACATTATGGAGTTCTCTATCTCCTGCACGTCGCCCGTCATGCGCGCGATGATGTCGCCCTTGCGCTCCTCGCTGAAAAATCCAAGCGGCAGCGAGTTTATCTTCTCGTACAGCAGGTTGCGTATGTCGCGCACCACACCCGTCCTTATCGGCACTATGGTTGCCGACGAGAGGAAATAGGCGCCGGTCTTCAGTGCGGTCATCAGCGCGAGGAACAGCCCTATGAGCAGCAGCGTGGTCGTCGGCCCGAGGTTGCCTATCATCTCCTGCACATAGTAGTTCATGTTGTTCATCAGCACGTCTTTCGCATCCCCGCTGCCCCATTCCATGCGTTCGAAATGCTCCACCGTCTCTTTTGTCTGGAACAGGATTTGCAGTATCGGCACGAGTGCCATGAACGAGAATATGTTCAGCACCGCCGACAGTATGTTGAACAGCACCGTCAGCACCAAGTATTTCTTGTAGGGAGGCAGGAAACGCCTCAGCACGTGGAGGAATTCTTTCATCGAGTGTCAATATAACATTGCCGGCCAGCCTGCCACCGCGCGGCCGCCGCCTGCCGGCACAAGGACAAAGCATACCTTTGCAGGCAGATTTCCTGCCCGCAAAAGTAATTAATAATTAGTTTCTTACAAAACTTTTTCAGATTTTCTTTGCTGCGATGCACTCTATCTCAACGAGCGCGCCCTTTGGTACAGACTTCACCGCGAAGGCGCTGCGCGCGGGATACGGCTCGCTGAAGAACTCGGCATACACCTCGTTCATCTCGCCGAAGTCGGCAATGTCTGAGAGCAGCACGGTGGTCTTCACCACGTCGCTGAGGCTCAGCCCGGCCTCCTTCAGTATTGCCTGTGCGTTGAGCAGCGACTGGCGCGTCTGTGCCTTTATGCCCTCGGGGAACCTGCCTGTCGCGGGGTCTATGGGCAGTTGCCCGCTTGCATACACGAAACCGTTCACTTCCACGCCCTGGCTGTACGGCCCGATGGCTGCCGGGGCATTCTTTGTGCTTATTGCTTTCATAAGTCCTGTTTTTTTATTTGTTACAGAGTTAATGCAAAATCCATTCTCCTTCGCTGCAAAGTTATGCAAAAAATCCCACACCCGCAACAATAATCCACGTTTTGTTTGGCATATTTAGGCTTGGTGCTTCCACTTATTAATCCGCATAAGACCTGCGATGGTGTTTTAAATAAATCCATAGTGAAACATTGTATGTAACAATTATAATGTGACATCATGAGACCTCTGCAAAACCTTCATTTATAGAGAAATTTCCATTTAGTTGTGTTTAGA
>OLQM01001590.1_pt1 | contig 24842 bp, 19 predicted proteins | sample 1673161 | NCBI WGS metagenome assembly OLQM01 (sample SAMEA3136761, study PRJEB25190) | human gut metagenome | reverse complement strand
TCGATTCCCTGGCAATCGTCGAATCGATGGATCCGGAAAACGGCACCATCGAATTCCGCTCCTGATTTTTTCAGTACGCTCAGACGATTATAAGAGAGGATGTAACAGTTGAGCGAAGAGAAGAACACAGAGAAAACCGAAAAAAAGACGAAGGCAAAAGACACTAAAAAAGGCGTGTCTTTTGAGGCGTTGAGCAGTCTTGACGCACCGGTGTCGTTCTGGAAGGGCATTCCGTTCGGCCTGCAGCACGTCATGGCCATGTTCGTGGCCAATCTGGCACCGATTTTTCTGGTGGCCTCGGCCGCCAAGATGGATGCCGCGCAGTCCGCCGCCATCATTCAGGCCGGCCTGCTGGTCGCAGGTCTCGGCACCTGCCTGCAGCTGTACGGTGTGTGGCTGATTGGTTCCCGTCTGCCGATGGTCACCGGCATTTCCTTCACCTACGTCGCGGCCGCCATGTCGATCGCGCAGCATCAGGGTTATGGCGCAGTCGCCGGCGCCGTGGTGCTTGGCGGCCTGTTGGAGGTCGTGCTCGGTTTGACGGCCAAATATTGGCGTCGTTTCGTCCCGCCGATCGTCCCTCGCCGGTCCATCGGTAGCGCGGTCCGGAAATACCTAAAAGAGCCGTGACCCGCTCGGCCACCGACCGGCACAACTCCTCTACGGACGAGGGGCGGGCGTAAAATCCGGGGGAAGCGGGCAACACGACGGCGCCGGCTTCGGTAAGAGCGGTCATGTTGCGCAGGTGAATCAGCGAGAGGGGCGTTTCTCGCACGACCAGCACCAGGCGGCGGCGCTCCTTGAGCATCACGTCCGCAGCCCGTTCGATCAAGCTTTGCGAAACGCCGCAGGCGATGCGTCCCAGGGTTCCGACCGAACAAGGAACGACCGCCATCGCGTCGTAATCGGCCGAACCGCTGGCCGGAGGAGCGAACAAATCGTCGTTGTCGAAAATGCGGATGCGAGGATCTTCTGGCATAGTAACTCCTTCGAAATCAGCCACTTCACTGGCATGAGTGCTGTAAACGAGCGCGATTTCGGAAACCTCTTCGGCCCGGAGCAGTTGCTCGAGGCAAAGGCGGGCATACAGAGCGCCGCTGGCGGCTGTGACGGCGACGACGATTTTCATAGAGTTACAATTCGATGGTTTTGCATTTGAGCCCCAACTTCCGGATCTTGTCCAACGTGCGGGGCAAGGCATAACGCATGTTCCGGAACGATTTTTCGCTGTCGTGGAAAACCACGATAGCTCCCGGTTCGAGGTGTTTGGTTACGTTCTTCAGGCATTTGCGGGGCGAGAGCGACCGGCTGTAATCGCGCGAAAGCACGTCCCACATCACCAGCTTGTAGCGCTGCGACAACGCCCGGGCCTGCGCCGGCGTGATCCGGGCGTAGGGTGGTCGGAACAGTTCGCTGTGAATCAAATCGTTGGCGAAATCGACATCCTCGATGTAGCGTTCCAGGCTCATCCCCCAGCCTTTCTGGTGGGAGTAGGTATGGTTACCGACCTTGTGGCCCGCGTCCACGATGCGGCGGAAAAGATCGGGATAAGCCTCCACGTTTTTGCCCAGAACGAAAAACGTCGCCTTGGCGTCGTACTTCTCCAGCATCGCCAGAATCCACTCCGTGATGCCCGGTGTGGGGCCGTCGTCGAAGGTCAGGAAAACCCCCTCCGGGTCGTCGATCTCCCAGATCAGCGACGGGAACAGGTGACGGATTATTTTGGGCGGCTTGAGTTTCATGACGAGAAAAAATACTCCGGCGGAGTACGGCATCGACAAAGATAGTACAAAATCGCCGATTTTCAACAGACGATCTTCCGGTGCGTTCGCTTTATAGGCAAAATGAAAAATATGAATTCCTCCTTTGCGGAATATGCCGCTGATTCTCGAAACCCCCGACGAATTGCGTTGGGCGGAGGAGATCGCGGAATTAAAACGGTTTTGGGAAGAATAGTCGAACGGTTGCGATTCGCTTCCCGTCGAAACGGCTGTTTCGGCGGGAACTTTCGTGCGAAAATATTTGCAGGATTTGATCGAGTTATCTATCTTTGAGAAAAATACGCTACTGTAGTTTGTCTGCAAAAACGTTATGCCTATGAAGAAATCGTACTTTTTGTTGCTTGCAGTCCTGTTGTGGGGTTGCTCGACGTTCGAAGAGGAGGTTCTTCCGGCCCCGGGGGATTCTCCGCGTCAGTTGTCGGTTTCGGCGGTGGAAGAGCCTGGTCCCGATCCGGGTTCGTTGGAGATCATGCAGCGTGCGGTGGACAGCGTTGCTGCCCATAGCGGGCAGCGCAGCCGTTCTGCCTCGGTATCGGGTGCTCAGATCGAACCTACCCACCGTTACGTACGTTTCTCTCCGGCCACGAAAGCGCAGTTCGACGCTTTGTTCGATCAGGATGAATTTACCTGTTATAACTTTCCGTTGGATGAGGTTTCTCCGGTAAGTGCGGATGAGGGCTTCCGGATGTCCGGACCTTCGGATACTCCGGAACAGCTCTACGCGGTACTTCGTACGACGGTCGTCTTGCCCGATACGATTGCGAGCGAGGTTTTGAAAGAGTTGTACGACCCGTCGGTTACGGAGCGGGGCGTTGCGGATCCAGTGTGGGCGGATCGGGTCTGGGCCGAGGCTCGTGCTTTGATCGACGACGGGCGCCATCCGGGGAAAATAATTCCTTACATTCCTTCCGGAGAGATTAAGGTTTGGGACAATATTGCCGGAGATTACATTCCGATCGAGGGTGTTATGGTTACTATCATGCCTCCTGATAACTTGTTGAGGGTCTTGACAACGAGGACAGATAAGGATGGTAAATTCAGAATGTCGGGGTCGGTTCAGGAGCCAGTTAATTATGCGCTTTCGTGGAATACGGTGTATTGGACGATCAAGAGCAGCGCCGTGAGTTCGGCGAACTTGCGGGGTCCCAGCGTGCAGGGCGCCTGGAATGTGAAGATTTCCGGAGATGATGTTATTAGTGGTCCTGCGACGGTTTTTCGGGCCGCTTACCGATACTGGCACAAGATGCCGGCATTGGGATTGACCGCACCCAATTTGGGTAGGAAAGTGAGAATTACATGCCATAATTCGGTAGGTTTCACATATTATTGGAATGGAAAAGAGTTAAGTGCTTCCGGCCTATTTCATCCTGTCGTAAATAGTGATGCTGATCCTGATATAGAAGTGGCCTGTAAGAGAAATGCCAGCTATGTTTTCGGAACTGTAGCTCATGAGATTGGGCATGCGGCCCATTATGCTTTCAATCCGAAATTTAATGGAAAGACGAATGCCTTGATTAAGGAGAGTTGGGCACAATTTACCCGCTACATTTTAACGGAAACGGAATACAAGGATTTGGGCCTATATGGTAAATTGCATAAAAGTCGATTATTTAATCCGAATCAGCATTTGGTGGCATTTCAGGTTCCGGATTATTATAATCAGCAAATGTGGTACTTGGGATTAGGGGCTGAAAGAGATGAGACTGTGCGATTGTACACTCCCATGTTTGTAGATTTATACGATACATTCAATCAAAATAAATGGTATGGATATTGGTCTCCCGGCAGAACAAAAGATGATTTGGACAGGACCCCGGATGATGATATTTGCATGCTGACTATTCGGGAAATCCAAGAGATTGCTTTTGGATCGAAAAACAAATCGGAGGCTATCGGATGGATTCGGCAGTACGCCGCCCGATACGGTTTTACTTCGGAGGAAATCGATCGGTACTGGGCGGTTTACTCTTTAATCGAGGATGAAGATTATGATCGGTATAAATAGTATGAATAATTATTGAAAAAACATTGGATTATGAAAAATTTGATATGGATATTGGCGGCGATTATGCTTGCAGGCTGTGGTGACAACGAAGAGGGTCAGGATATGGGGCTGCATGGCGATCCTCCCGGATATAGCCTTTTTATTTGGTCGAATGAGAGTGATCACCGGATAACGATGACGGTAACCGATCGATTCGAGAAGAAAGAGATCCTTCCCGGAGAAAGCCTGTTGCAGGAGGAGGTCGGTTTCGTTACCCCTCCGAGCCTTGAAGGATATATGATAGACGGTGTTTCGATTGTGTTCGACGATGGCCCGTACGGGGGTGTATTTTTCAGGACAGATAAGGTTACGGCGTTTAATCCCTGTCTTGAATGTAATTATACGGTGGAACGGTCGAATATCGATGGTTATATTGGATTTTGCAGGTGGACCTATACCTTCACCAACGCCGACTACGATGCGGCCGTGGCTCGCGGGCCGATGAAGGAGCAGTAACCATACGGGAGCGACTTGTTTGCAGGCACGAAACCCGGCCGGGGAATATTTCCCGGCCGGGTTTTTGCAGGAAACTCTGCCGAAGCCGTTTGCATTCTCGAAAAATATCCCTACATTTGTAGTAAACAGATTAACCGGACCGGACTATGAAAAAATTATCGTATCTGCTGACATTGCTGCTACTCGTTACCCTCATGACGGGCTGCAAAGCGTTCCATACTCTGATGGATTCGAAACTCAAAGCCGCTCAGGGGGCACCGTACGAATTGATTGTCGTGTGCAACCAACAGTTGTGGGAGAGCGAGTTGGGTGATACGCTGCGTTCGGTGCTGTTGGCTCCGATTCCCTATCTGAACGAACGGGAACCTCTGTTCAACGTGATGCAGTTTCCGGAATCGGGATTCAAAGGTACGGTCGTCGATTACCGCAATATCCTCAAAGTGCTCGTCGATCCCTCCCTTGCGGCGGCTTCGGCCGGTGTGCAATACGATGTTACGGCTTCTCCGCAGGTCGTGGTGACGCTTCAGGGACCGACCCGGGAGGCACTTACGCAATATGTCGCGGAGCATCGTGCGGAGTTGGTGCAAACCTTCGAAGGGGCCGAGCGCGACCGCTCGATCGCTTTCGCCAACAAGTTCAATCAGACGGAATCCGGCAAGCTCGTTCGAGAAAAGTTCGGCGTGGAGATGAAGATTCCCAAAGGCTACATCCTGGCCCAACAAAGCGATGATTTCCTCTGGTTCCGGTACGAATTCCCGGCTGCGAGCCAGGGCTTCATGCTCTATTCCTATCCTTACGAAGGGAAGCAGTCCCTTTCGGAGGAGGCGTTGCTGGCTGCCCGCAACCGTTTCGCCGCTCGCATTCCGGGGCCGAGCGACGGCTCCTATATGACCACATCGAAAGTCTTTACGCCCCGGTATCGGTTTTTCCGGCTCGAAGGCAGAGCCTGGGTCGAAATGCGCGGATTCTGGGATGTCGAAGGGGATTTCATGGGAGGTCCGTTCGTAAGCTATACGACCGTCGATACGGCGACCGACCGGGTTTTCACGCTGGATTGTTATGTTTATTCTCCGAAACTTCCCAAACGCAATTATATGCGCGAAGTGGAACACTTGCTTCATCTGGTGAAATTCCCCGCAGCGACCGGTTCCGCATCTGCGACTGTCACCGCTGGCAGGCGGGAGGCGGCAAAATCAGATGCTCCGGCATCCCGGGACGCAAATCCGAAACCCGAAGCAATCTCGTCGGAATCCTGATAATCCGCCGCCCCGGTGTTGCAATTCCTGACATATCTGTTCATCGCCATCTATACGGCGACGGTTATCGGCATCATCCTGGTTGTCATTTTGGGCAACCGCAACCCGCTCAAGACGATCCCGTGGGTCGTCGTGCTGATTTTCGCTCCGGTCGTGGGATTGGTTTTCTATTTCTTCTTCGGGCAGGATCTGCGGCGCAAGCGGATTATTTCGCGCCGTACCTACAAGCGGCTCATGGTCTATGCTCTTCCGGCCCATGTGCGTCGAAGCGATGCCCCCGTTCCGGCCGCATGTCAATCCCTGTCCACTCTGCTTACCAATACTTCGCAGGCGGTTTCCTTTTACGGCAGCCGCCTGACCCATTACGGCGACGGGGCTTCCAAGATGACCGCCCTGCTCGAAGAGATCGAAAAGGCCCGCGACCATATTCACATTCTCTATTATATTTTTTGTGACGATGAAACGGGTGCCCGTCTTCAGCAGGCGCTGATCCGCAAGGCAAAGGAGGGTGTCAAAGTCCGCGTACTCTATGACGACGTAGGCTGCAACGGGGTCAAGAAAGAATTTTTCCAGCAGATGCGCGATGCGGGTGCGGAGGTTCATGCCCTGCTGCATGTACGCTTTCCGATGCTGACCGACCGGGTCAATTACCGCAACCACCGCAAGATCGTGGTCATCGACGGCCGGGTAGGTTTTTTCGGCGGTATGAATATCGCCGACCGCTATGTGAAAGGACCGGGTTGGGGGGTATGGCGGGACAGCCACTTCAAGGTAGAAGGAAAGGGGGTGTATGGCCTGCAATCCGCATTTCTGGTGGATTGGTCGACCGTCGAACGCGTACACCTGGATACCTCGAAGTTTTTTCCCGAAGCCGACAACTATACCTCATCGACCATGCAATTCGCTACCAGCGGTCCGTTGGGGCCCTGGCGAACGTTGTTGCAGGGTATTATGACGGCTATCGCCGGTGCGCGACGGAGTATCTGCATCCAGACGCCCTATTTCCTGCCGACCGAGGGCCTGAACTCCCTGTTGCAAACGGCGGCATTGGGCGGTATTGACGTACAATTGATGCTGCCCGAGCGTTCCGATTCCCGGATTATCGATAAAGCCGTGCATTCGTTCATCGACGATATGCTCCGGGCCGGGGTGAAGGTTTACTTTTATACCAAAGGCTTCCTGCATGCCAAAATGCTTATCGTCGATGATCTGCTGACGGTTGTGGGTTCTGCGAACATGGATTTCCGCAGTTTCGAGCACAACTTCGAAATCAACGCGTTCGTTTACGGACAGGATTTCAATACGGCAATGCGTCGTGTTTTCGACGAAGACCTGCGCTCGTGCCGGCGGCTTATTCCTTCGGAATGGTTGCGGCGACCTCTTCCGCAGCGATTGAGCGAGTCGTTCATGCGGCTCTTTTCCCCGCTGTTGTAAGGCCGGAGGAGGCGATGACGGCGATCGGGGTTTCCGTTGTTGTCCGATTCGCAAAAAACATAGCCACACCACGGAAAGCCCGGAGCCTGTAAAAAATATTTGGAGAATCCGATTTAACTTTCTATCTTTGTAAAACAAACGTATCAGGGTTCTGACCTTCACGGGTCGGGATTCTTATTTTTTTGATAAAACCATGGCAAAAGAGATTATTTATCTGACGGCAGAGGGTTACAAGAAGCTCAAGGACGAACTCGACCATATGCGCTCGGTGGAGCGTCCGGCTATATCGGCGGCCATTGCCGAAGCACGCGACAAGGGAGACCTGTCGGAAAACGCCGAATACGACGCGGCCCGGGAAGCACAGGGACTGCTCGAAATGCGTATCGCCAAAATGGAAGATACCATTGCCAATGCGCGTATCATCGACGAATCGAAAGTCGATAAGAGCAAGGTGCAGATCTTGAGTCGGGTAACTCTTCTGAACCACAATACCGGCAAGGAGGTGATCTATACTATCGTCGCCGAGCACGAAGCCAACCTGCGCGAAGGCAAGCTGGCCATCGGCACTCCCATTGCCAAAGCCCTGCTGGGACATAAGAAAGGGGACCGGGTGGACGTGACCGTGCCTGCCGGGACGATCCATTTCGAAATTCTGGATATCAACATCTGAAATAGGGAGATCGGGGTGAGGCAATCTTTTTAGGATGTAGAAACTGTTGTTGATTATTTTTTGGTAAGGAATGCTTTCGGGCGTTCCTTTTTTGTTCGTATTTGTATGATTCCGGTGCTTTGTCAGTCGATACCGGCGATTGCTGCTATGTACGGCGGATTGCATGCAAGGGGAGTTCGGTGCCATGATCGCGCAATAAACGGAACGTCCGACCTTAAGGTCGGACGTTCTCTGTTTTCTCGTTTTGGAGGAGCTATTTTAACGATGTGCGAATTTTGCCTGTCGCATATCCATAAGATTGATATTTGACAGGCCACCACCGATGAGTTCTCCGGCGGGGCTTGCACCCTCTTTGGTCAGATTTACCATTTGGCGGATAACGGGTCCATAGTTGCCTTCTGCATCCGCTGCTACGCCACAGATGGTGTTTTCATCCCAATAGACTGCCAGCAACTGATCTACCGCATCCTTAAATTCAGGTATTCCGTAAGTAACCAGATTGTTGATTATGCTGCGGTCCGAATATTCGTCCGGATTACTCAAATCGCCCATGAAACATCCTGTCCACCAATGAGCTGCCTTGTCGTTGTGGGATACTTTCAACAACAGAACGGCATATTCTTCGAAGCCTGCGAAGTTGATGGGATCCAATTGGGCGAGTTCTGCGCCATCATACCATGCGTAGCTGTCGATGCTTACTTCGGCAAGCGCAGCGGTATTCTCTTCTACCGTATATGTTTCACTGATGATGAAGGGAGCGACAGGGACTCCTTTTTGATCGATGGCAACGGCCCACATTCGCAATTGATCGCCTGTCTGAAGATTCCGTTCAAATTCTACAGGACCTGTGGCCGCGAGCATGGAAACCGCCTCGGCATGCAGGCCGGTGGTGCCCATATAGTCTTTGATTTTGGATTCAAGCACTTTTTTCATACCCTCCTCGATATTTTCGCCGAAGGCCTGATAATCCTCTTCCGAGATAAGATCGAATATGTAAACGACATCGTCTGCTGACGGAACGGTGGAGAACTTGGAGGCGACAACCGAACTTAAAGTGCATTCGAATTGAACGTCGAACGTTTGGGGATCCCCTCCTTCAAGAGTCTTGAATGTTTCGGTTTTGATCGGTGTGGTCGGGAATCCCTGTTCGCATCCGAAAACCGCAATTTGATATTCCCAGCCCGGGTTGAGTTCTTTTGCTTCATACGTGAAAGGTCCCTCGTGGAGATACATGTCGAGCATACCCCAGCCGAAATAACGATCGATCAGATATTTTTGATAATCCGTACCCGTCGGCACCTGGGACTGGATGTCAGCCGACAGAACATCCAGGAAGTAAACATCGCTGTTCGACGGTGTAACGGTAATCGATGCTCCTGTCTGTGTGATTGCTGTCGTTGCGATTTCGAATGTATTGGTGGATTCGGGTGCAGTCTGCGCTGTAAAAGCTTCTGCGGTAGGCTTCGTCGTCGTGTGTCCGTCGGCATCGATACCTACTGCGACGGCCCAATACTTGGCTCCCGGTTCGAGTCCTCTGGCCGTATATGCATCGTTGCCGTAAGAAGTAATGGCTTTGACCGCCTCCTCGCGGGTCATCTCCTGCTGCTCCATCATCACTACCTCGATGAAATATTGTAGGTAATCGTCAAAACCGTGTTTTTGGGATTCCAGCCAATCGGCGTCGGTGACGATATCACTGAAATAACTTTTTGTTTCGTTGCTCGGAGAAACCGTGATTTCAGCTGTCGTCGGAGTAATGTTACTTACTGATACCTTGAATGTCAGTTGATTAGGATCAGTTTGGGGGGGGTACGTCGGTTTTGTCGTCACTGCATGCTCCGGCGAACACCGCCAAAATAAGAAAAGGAATTAAAATTTTTTTCATAATCTTATTATTTTTTAGTGATTAATTCACTACTAAAATAAATAAAAGTAGTGAGAAAACAAAAAACGGATGATTTTTTAGGATGTTAAATTTAAGTTTTTTAAAATTGGATTGATGTCTTATGAAGAGGTAACTTTGTATTCGTATTCTCGGAACTGCCGGAAGTAAAGAAACCGGTCATAGTAACTTGGGGTATGATGCTGTTGTGATATTATATTGACCATTCGAATAAATTCGGAGCCTGTGTCCGTTTATACCCGAGGAAAAGGGTATGTTTGGGATTCGAGATATTGATATTTGATTCCCTGCAGAAGCATCCCAATATATAGGTATTTGGGAGAGTGCACCTTGCCGGGTAACCTTTTTTCATTATTTTTGCACCTGAAATGAGCGGACAAAAACTCATACGGGTATTCAATGCGGGGGCGCTGCTGCTGATCCTGCTCGCGGCCTATGCGGGCAAAAGCCTGCATACCCATCCCGATGAAGTACTATCGTTACCTCACGGAGAACGATGCAAATACCACGTCGCCGGCTCTTGTGGACGACTGTGCGATTTGCCATTTCCATTTCTTCTCGTATATCCATTCTACCGACTGGGTCCTCGACAGTGAGTTCCGTTTGCTGGAAACCTTTTTCCGGCCGGAGTGTTACGATCCGGCAATCGTTGCGATATCGGGCTCGCAGCTCCGTGCGCCGCCTGCAATCGGGTAGATAAATTCGTTCCGGAACCATTCGTTTCCGGGACTATTCGACCGCACGTGCCGAGCGGCGCGGCAAAACATCGTTTTCACAGGGTATTCTCTCTCATCGGCCGTATTACGGGCCGTTGCCCCTGCCTGGCGAAAACAGACCCATTTTACATCTTAAAACATAGGATTATATTGTGTATCCATTTGGGAGCATAGCGCCCCGAGTCCATTCCGAGGAGGAGATTTAGGAGGACTTCATTACAGACGCAGCCTCCGGCCGCGAATAAACGCCCTCGAACTCGATTCCGCGACCGTCGGATAATGGGACATTGAAGATATAATCGCTTAATTATTATAATATGAAAAAATTGATCCTCTTGGCCGTAATGTGCCTGGTTTATCATACACTTTTTGCAGACGAAACGACCCCGAAACCTCAAAGCGACGCTCATCTTTACGGTCATGTCATCGACAGCGAAACAGGCGAACATCTGCCGTATGTTACTGTTACGATCCCCGGCACGACCATCGGCACCATGACCGATGCGAGCGGGCACTATTTCCTGAAGAATCTGCCGACGGGCACTATCACCGTCGAGGCCCGCATGATGAGTTACGATCCCGTGCGCCACGAAGTAACGCTAAAAAAAGGACAGTCCCTCGAACTCAACTTCGAAATCACGGAAAACGGAATTACCATGGACGACGTAGTCGTCTCGGCCAGCCGCAGCGAAACCACGCGTCGCAAAGCCCCGGCCTTGGTGAACGTCCTCGACCGCAAAATTTTCGACAACACCAATTCGGCCTGTCTGGCCCAGGGACTCGGGTTCCAGCCCGGCGTACGCGTCGAGGACGACTGCCAGAACTGCGGTTTCATGCAGGTGCGCATCAACGGGCTCGACGGACACTATTCACAGATCCTCGTCGATTCGCATCCCGTCTTCTCGGCACTCTCGGGCGTTTATGGACTGGAGCAGATTCCGGCCAGCATGATCGACCGCGTCGAGGTGATGCGCGGAGGCGGCTCGGCACTCTTCGGCTCCTCGGCCATCGGCGGTACGATCAACATCATCACCAAGGACCCCGACCGCAACAGCGCCGAAGTCGGTCACACGATCACGGCGATCGGCAACAGCAGCAGTTACGACAACGTCACCTCGGCCAATGCCTCGCTCGTCACCGACAGCCGTAAGGCGGGACTTTATGTCTATGGACAGAACCGCCACCGCTCGGGGTACGACCACGACGGGGACGGCTTCACCGAAATTCCGCAACTGCAATCCCAATCCCTCGGACTGCGCTCATTCTTCAAGACCAGCGCTTATTCGCGTATTACGCTCCAGTACAATACCGTCATGGAGTACCGCCGGGGCGGCGACCGGCTCGACCTGCCGCCGCACGAAGCGATGATCGCCGAGCAGACCGACCACAACATCAACGGCGGCAGCCTCTCGTTCGACCTCTCGTCCGCCGACTTCTCCAACCGTGTGAATGTCTATGCTTCGTTCCAGCACATCGCCCGCAAGAGCTACTACGGCTCCAAGCAGGATCCCGACGCTTACGGTCGCACGCACGACCTCACCGTGGCGACCGGCGCCCAGTACATCCATTCGTTCGACCGGTTGTGGTTCCTTCCCGCCGACCTGACCCTGGGCGTGGAATATAACTACAACGATCTGGACGACGAATCGATCGGCTATGATTATCGAACGAAGCAAAAGGTGCACATCATCGGCGCCTACCTGCAAAACGAGTGGAAAAACGAGCATTGGTCGCTGCTTATCGGCGGCCGTCTGGATAAGCACAGCCTCGTCGATCACGTAATCTTCAGTCCGCGTGCCAACCTGCGCTACAATCCCGGAGAGGGGGCGAGCCTGCGCCTAAGCTATTCGAGCGGCTTCCGTGCTCCGCAGGCCTTCGACGAGGATATGCACATCGCCATCGTGGGCGGCGAGCGGGTACGCATTCGCCTGGCGGACGATCTGCGCGAGGAGCGATCGCACAGCCTCAGCCTCTCGGCAGATCTTTATCACCGTTTCGGAAAAGTCCAGACCAACTTGCTCGTCGAAGGTTTTTACACGACGCTCGACCACGTTTTCGCCTTGCGTCCGCTGCCCGATCCGGATACGGACGGGAGTACGATCAAGGAGCGTTACAACGGCTCGGGCGCCCGCGTCATGGGCATCAATATCGAAGGCAAGGCCGCCTTCACCCGCTGGTTCGACCTGCAGGCCGGAATCACCCTTCAGCAGAGCCGCTACAAGGAACCGGAACAGTGGAGCGAAGATCCGGAGGTCGCACCGACCCGCAAGATGTTCCGCACGCCGAACACCTACGGCTACCTTACGGCTGAATTGACCCCCGTACGCAATTTGCAGGCAGCCATTACCGGAACTTACACGGGCAAAATGCTCGTGCAGCACATGGCGGGTTCGGGCACGCCCGTCGATCGGGCCGTCACGACACCCCGTTTCTTCGACCTGAACCTCAAAGTGTCGTACGACGTCATTCTCTATAAGGAGATCGCCCTGCAACTCCATGCCGGCATCCAAAATATCTTCAACGCCTACCAGAAAGACTTCGACCGGGGGGCCAACCGCGATTCGGGTTACATCTATGGCCCGTCGCTACCCCGCAGCTGGTTCGTCGGCGCGAAGATCAGCTTCTGACGGTCTGCCGGAAGCTCCGGCGGCTCCTTGCTTCGCCGGACAGGGAATATCGTTGTCGCTCATCCGGATCGACGGCATACGGAACTTTTTTGAAAATATCGCTTTCGGAAAGTCATGATATTTTCCGGATATAAACCGAACGGAGCTGCCTGGCGGCTCCGTTCACTCATGGCGGCCGAACGCCTTTAGGAATATATTGCATCGATTTGCACGAACCGTAAAACAATTTTACGGTTTTTCTCGTTTTTAATATATCGATCCATCCGTTAAAATTCGTATTTGCTGCGATTTTTGTTCTGTTCTCGAAACAGGGGTGGGTTGAATAACCGACATACGATCCCCATAATCAGATTTAACCCTGAATCGTTATGTTTAACTCCCGATCTTCCATCTCCATCTCGACGTTTCTGTCTTCACTGATTGGATCTATCGTGCGCGGGCGACGCTCCGTCCGCTGCGGCCAGACGTGCGAATACCGCAAGGCCAGACTCATCCTGACCCACGACCCGGGCGAAGAACTGTTTCTGGGGGCCCTTCATCCGGCTGCGGCTCTTTTCCGGGAACATATCGACATTCCCGAACTCATCGCCGAACATGCTACTTACCGCAGAGTGCTCGAGGAGGCCGGGGCGAGAGTGCTCACGGTACGTCAGATCCTGCTCGACGGAACCGGTGCGGACGGGAAACCTGCCGACCGGACCAAGCTGGAGAACCTGCGCCGCTTCGCGGCCGGTTTTCTCACCTTCGACACCCAGAACCTCTCTCCGGAAACAGCCGGGCAGCAGAAGGAGTACCGACAATCCATTCTCGCCAAGACATCGCCTCGGGACTTGGTTCGTATCATTCTGCGACAACCGATCATCCGGCTGTCGGAAACGCAGATCAACACGGGTCTCAAGGCCGAATATTCGGAAAACCCCGTGATGAACCTCTTCTATACGCGGGACCAATTGATAACTACTGCCAAAGGCGTCGTAATCGGACGCATGAACTCCCCGCAGCGGGAGAAAGGATGCGACATTCTGCAATTCTGCCTCGAAAAAATCGGCATGAAACCGTTACACCGCATCGATGGGGAGGGAGCTCATCTCGAAGGCGGGGATTTCTATCCGTTCGGCGATACGGCTTTCATCGGCTGCGGGATGCGCACCACGCAACCGGCCATCGATCAGCTCATGGAGCACGATTTGCTGGGCTGCAACCGTCTGGTCGTGGTCAAGGACCGGTTGTTCAGCCAGGCGGAAATGCACTTGGACACCTATTTCAACATTATAGACCGCAATCTGGTGACGCTCACAGCCCGGCGTATGACCACCGATCCGGATTCTCCGGATCTGTTGCTGGCCGATATTTATCTCCGAGGTGCAAACGGCGTCTATACCAAAACCGAAGAAGATGTCGGATTCGTCGAATTGTTGAGGAGCCGTATCGGTGCCGCCATCATCCCCATTTCCGAAGAGGATGCCGACCGGCTGGCGGGTAATTTCCTGACGGTCGGGTCGCGCCGTATCATCGGGGTAGCGGGCCAGTCCGAAGCCCTGCGGACCGAACTGAAACACCGAGGGGTGAAGGTCACCTGGGTCGGGCTTGACAACCTTTGCAAAGGCTACGGTGCCGCACACTGCATGACGCAGGTGCTTCGCAGACGGTGAAGACTGTCCTCCGACGTATGTAAAAAAGACACTCCGGGGAAGTGAAAAGTTTTTCCGGGAGCGACCGTTGTCGCAATGTTCCGAAAGAATATGGCCGCTGTTGCCCGGCAAGGAGCGAAATCGGTTGTTATGTTCCGTTCATACGGGTCAGACGGGAAACTTTCCGCTTCCGGATGCGGGTAAGTTTCTTATAGAATACGACTTACTTCCGACGAAATGTGCGGCGGAAGGCTCTTTCACGAAAAATCCCCGGTCGAAAGACCGGGGATCTGCTATCGTTGTCGGCAAACGCTTACAACGCCTTGATCTCGTGCAGCACCTGGTTGGTCTTGCGGACCGCAGCGGCCGATGCCTCGAATTTGGCAGCCTCTTCCTTGGTGAGGTCGAGTTTGACGATCTTCTCGATACCCTTGCGGCCGATCACGGCGGGAACACCGATACAGATGTCGTTCTGGCCGTATTCGCCTTCGAGGTAGCAGCAGCAGGGGACGATCTTCTTCTGATCATGCAGGATCGATTCGACCATCATCGAAGCAGCGGCGCCCGGAGCATACCAGGCCGAAGTGCCGATGAGTTTGGTCAGCGTGGCACCGCCGACCATCGTGCTGGCGACAGCCTCTTCAAGTTTCTTCTTCGAGGCGAATTGCGTCACGGGCACGCCATTGACCGAAGCCTTCGAAAGCAGCGGAATCATCGTCGTATCGCCATGACCGCCGATCACCATGCCGTCCACGTTGTTGATGTTGGCGCCGGTGGCTTTCGCCAGGTAACATTTGAAACGGGCCGAATCCAAGGCGCCACCCATGCCGATAATCCGGTTTTTGGGAAGTCCCGAAGCCTTGAGCGCCAGATAAGTCAGCGTATCCATCGGGTTGGCGACCACGATGATGATCGCGCGGGGCGAATATTTCACCACGTTCTCGATCACGCCTTTCATAATGTTGGCGTTGGTGCCGATCAGCTCCTCGCGGGTCATGCCCGGCTTGCGGGGAATACCCGAGGTGATCACCACCACGTCCGAGTTGGCAGTCTGCTTGTAGTCGTTGGTCACGCCGACGAGCTTCGTATCGAAATCCATCAGCGTAGAACACTGGTACATATCCAGCATCTTACCCTCCGACAGGCCCTCTTTGATGTCGATGAGGACCACTTCGCTCGCCACTTCGCGGCAAGCCATCACATTGGCGCAAGTAGCGCCCACGGCGCCCGCGCCCACAACTGTTACCTTTGACATAATGTTATAGTTTTAAGGCGAGTCCGACGTATTGATTTCGGATGTAAAACAAAAATACTGTCACAACAGAACACGTCGGACTCACGTTACGGTATCTTTTGATGCCGGATTCCATCCTGACACTCCCTGCCGACACCCGTCGAAAACGGGAGGCTGCGGGGTTCGATTTACATCGAACGAATATTAGCCGATCAACTCTTTGTACTGCGCGTCGGTAAGCAGCGACTCGCACTCCTTGGGATCGGTCAGTTTCACTTTGACGAGCCAACCCTCTCCGTAGGGATCGCGGTTCACGATGGAGGGATCGGCATCCACTGCAGGGTTGAACTCCAACACTTCGGCGCCGACGGGAATGAAAGCGTCGCTCACGGTCTTCACGGCCTCGATCGAGCCGAAGACGTCACCGGCGGACAAGGTTTCGCCGACGGTCGGAACATCGACGAATACGATGTCGCCCAACTGGCTCTGTGCGAAATCGGTAATGCCGATAAAAGCCTCACCGCCCTCTACGCGGCACCATTCGTGGTCATTGGAATACTTCAGATTTGCAGGTACGTTCATAATTTTCGGTATTTGAATTGGTTAAAATGAAATTTATTCGCGGTCTAAAATATCATTGCAAATATAAGGTTATTTTTCGTTCGGCCAACGTTATCCTGTTATTTTTTTAACACGCAGCCCGTCCCGTCCGTTCGAGCCGTCCGCTTCCCCTCGATAACGAACTCTATCTCCCGGAACAGATACCCTTCGGTACGGCCGTCGGGCAGCTCCAGCAGCAGCTCTCCCGAAGGGCGCACGCCCCGCAGCACGGCCTCCACTGTCCGGCCGTCGGGATAACGGTACCGATGCCGCTCTCCGAGCCGGTACATCCGCCGTCGGTAGTCGGCTTGCAGCGCCTCCCGATCCCCTTTCTCGAGTTGTTCGTACCGGGCGGCCAGACAGTCGCCCAAGCGGTGCAGTACCTCCTGCCGATCGTATTCGCAGCCAGTTTCGAGGCACATCGACGACGGGTTCGGCAACGACGGATCGAACCGGGTCTGATTGACGTTCACCCCGATTCCGACGATCGTACGCGACAGGCGGTCGCCCGTCAGGTTGTGTTCGATCAGGATGCCGACCAGCTTGCGGTCGCCCGCATAGATGTCGTTCGTCCATTTGATCCGGGCGTCGATGCCGTAACCGCCGAAAAGGTCCGTCAAAGCCAAAGCTACCGCTTCCGAAAGCAGAAACTGTTCCGAAACGGGCAGGAAACGGGGTTCCCATACCAGCGAGAACATCAGGTTGCGTCCCTCCTCGCTGCTCCAGGTATGCCCCCGCTGGCCGCGTCCGGCAGTCTGCCGCTCGGCGCAGATCGCATCGCCGTGTCCGTAGCGAGGATTCCGGGCCTCGTCGTTGGTCGAGGTCGTCTCTTCGAGAAAGTGATAACGGGTCCTGTGCATCCGAAAGGTACTATACCGAAACTCCGAAATCCCGGAGCGCCGCGGTGAGCGAAGTTTTCTTGTCGGTGGACTCCTTGCGGCGTCCGATAATCAGCGCACAGGGAACGCCGTACTCCCCGGCCGGGAAACGCTTGGGGTAGCTGCCCGGAATGACCACCGATCCGGCGGGGACGTATCCCTTGTACTGTTTGGGTTCCGCCTCCGTTACGTCGATAATATGCGTCGATCCGGTAATCACCACGCCGGCGCCCAGCACCGATTCGCGGCAGATGTGCGCCCCTTCGACCACGATGGCCCGGGAGCCGATGAAACAGTCGTCCTCGATGATGACGGGGGCCGCCTGCACGGGTTCCAGCACACCGCCCACGCCCACACCGCCGCTCAGGTGGACGCGCTCGCCGACCTGGGCGCAGGAGCCGACCGTCGCCCACGTATCGACCATCGTGCCGGCACCGACCCAGGCTCCGATATTGACGTAGGAGGGCATCAGGATCGCCCCCGGCGAAATGTAAGCTCCGTAGCGCGCCACGGCGTGCGGTACAACCCGTACGCCCAGCTCCTCGTAGCCGTGCTTGAGGTCCATTTTGTCGTGCCATTCGAGTTCTCCGGCCCGCATGGTGCGCATCTCCTGCATCGGAAAATAGAGCAGAATCGCCTTCTTGACCCACTCATTGACCTGCCATTGGCTCCGGGACGGATCGATGGGTTCGGCCGTTCGCAGGCGGCCCTTGTCCAGTTCTTCGATAACGGCGCGGACCGCCTCCCGCACACGGGACTCCGCAAGCAATGCCCGGTCGTTCCAGGCCTCTTCGATAATTTGTCGCAACTGATTGTCCATTCCTGTTTTTCGCTTTCGTTATTCCGGTTTCAAAGTTACAAAATTCTCCTGCGGATCGCCGGATGCCGGCAACTTTTTCGTATATTCTGCGAATATATGGAATGTTCGGACAATCTTTGCGAACAAACCTGCACGATTGCGCCGGACTTTTCGTATATTTGTCTTTCGAAACCCTTCAAATACTAAAATATGTTAAAACACGTTAAAATTACTTTGGCGGTTTTCTGTGCCGCTGCTGCACTTACCGCCTGTAAGTCATCTATGAAAATCAAACACCTGCCTTATCCCGATGCCGAGCGTACGGAAGTCGTGGATAACTACTTCGGCACCGAAGTCGCCGACCCCTACCGCTGGCTCGAAGACGACCGTTCGGAACAGACGGCCGCCTGGGTCGCTGCCGAAAATGCCGTGACGCAGAATTACCTGGATCAAATTCCGTTCCGCGAGGCGATGCGTGCCCGCCTGACCGAGCTGTGGGCTTATCCCTGGGAGGGAGCTCCGGCTAAATTCGGGGATTATTACTATTTTTACCGCAACGACGGACGACAGAACCAGGCCGTGCTGTACCGCCAGGCTTCGCTCGACGCCGAGCCGGAGGTATTCCTCGATCCCAACACGCTCTCCGAGGACGGAACGGTTGCGCTGTCGGGCATCTCTTTCTCGGAAGATGGCCGCTACCTGGCTTATGCGGCTTCGGCTTCAGGTTCGGACTGGAGCGACATTCATGTCATCCGTACGGCGGACAAGCAGCCCACGGGCGATATCGTAAAATGGGTGAAGCTCTCCAACGCAGTGTGGACACCCGACGAAAAGGGATTCTATTACAGTACGTTCGACGTTCCGGAAGCGGGCGTCTATTCTTCCCAGAACCAATATCAGAAGGTATATTATCACACGCTCGGTAAGCCTCAGTCTTCCGATCGTCTGATTCATATGGACACACAACATCCGTTGCGCTATTTCGCTTCCAGTGTCAGCAAGGACGGCAAGTGGCTTTTCATCACGGCATCGGAGGGTACGTCGGGCAGTGAGATCCTCTACCGAAAAAGCAGCGATAAGAAGTTCAAGGTGCTGCTTCCCGGCTTTGCCAACGACCACGAGATTATTCGCGCCGAGAACGATAAACTTTACGTGCGTACCAACCTCGATGCTCCCAACTACCGCGTGATCCGCATCGACCTGAATAATCCTTCGGTGATCGAGGAGATTATCCCCGAAAATCCGAAGAATATGCTTGAGATCGTCAGCAAACCGGGCGACTATCTGATGGCTTCCTACCTGGAGGATGCCCAAAGCCAGGTTTACCAGTACGACTGGAACGGCAAGCTCATTCGGAAAGTCGAGCTGCCCGCCATCGGATCGGCAGGCGGATTCTCCGGTAAAAAAGGCGAAACGGAGGCCTTCTATTCGCTGACCAACTTCACGACACCTTCGACCGTTTACCGTTACGACCTCGCAACGGGCGAATCGACCCTGTATAAGCGTCCCGAAGTGAAATTCAACCCCGAAGACTACACTACGGAACAGGTGTTCTACACCAGCAAGGACGGCACGAAAGTCCCGATGTTCATCGTCTATCGCAACGGACTGAAGCTCGACGGCAACAACCCCTGTTACCTCTACGCTTACGGTGGGTTCCAAGTCAGCCTCGCGCCCTGGTTCAACCCGGCTGCCATTATGTTCATGGAACAGGGCGGCGTTTATTGTGTAGCCAACCTGCGCGGTGGCCTGGAATACGGAGAAGAGTGGCACAAGGGCGGCATGCTGGACAAAAAACAGAACGTTTTCGATGATTTCATCGCAGCGGCCGAATACCTCATTGCCAACAAATATACCTCGTCGAAGAAACTCGCCATCGCGGGCGGTTCGAACGGCGGCCTGCTGGTGGGTGCCTGCGAAGTGCAGCGTCCCGACCTGTTCGGCGTCTGCCTGCCGGCGGTCGGCGTGATGGACATGCTCCGCTACCACAAGTTCACCATCGGCTGGGGCTGGGTCGTAGAGTACGGCTCGAGCGACGACGAGGAGCAGTTCGGCTACCTCTACAAATACTCCCCGCTGCATAACATCAAGAAGGGCACGAAGTATCCTGCGACGCTGATAACGACTGCCGACCACGATGACCGTGTCGTGCCGGCTCATTCGTTCAAGTTCGCCGCCGAGATGCAGTACGCCCAGGGCGGCGACGCTCCGATCCTGATCCGCATCGACACCAAGGCGGGCCACGGCGCCGGCAAACCCGTCTCGAAGCGCATCGAAGAGGCTACCGACGTGTTCTCGTTCCTGTTCGAGAATACGGACACGCCTTACAAGACGGTCGAAACGAAATAATGCTATTCCGGTCGCATGTCCGAAACTTCGTTGAAAACGGAGTTTCGGAAGCAGCCGGGCCGATCCCGATGCGGGTCCGGAACCCGGCACGACGAAGTACCGGCCGATAACCATACTGTTTTATTGAGCGATGAAAGTTTACAAGTTCGGCGGCGCATCGGTCCGCAACGCGGACGGTGTGCAAAACCTGCTGAAGATCATCGGTGACGAACGGGATCTGTTCATCATCGTATCGGCAATGGGTAAGACCACGAATGCCTTGGAGAAGGTTTTCGAAGGGTTGCAGAAGGGCGACAAAGCCTTCTCGATGGAGCACATCACCGCGCTGAGGCAATACCACGCCGAAATCGTAAACGAACTGTACGGCGCTCCGACCCGGCTCGAGAAGATCGAACGGCTTTTCGGGGAGCTCGAACAGGTGGCGACCGAAACGGTCTATCGTCCGGAAGACGCCGAGCTGTGGTACGACACCGTCGTCGCTTTCGGCGAGCTGATCTCGACGACGATCATTTCGGAGTACCTCTCCGAACGGGGTATCGACAATTGCTGGCTCGATATGCGACGTTGCTTCCGCACCGAACAGCGACACAAGGACGCCTCGGTCGATATCGCCGCATCGCGGACTCTGCTGCGCAACGCCATGAAACAGTCTAAGGCCTGTATTTTCATCGGGCAGGGCTTTATCGGAGGTGCTCCGGACGGCACGACCACTACCCTGGGACGCGAAGGTTCGGATTACTCGGCAGCGGTGGCGGCCAATATCCTCGACGCGGAATCCATGTCGGTATGGAAAGATGTGGACGGCATCCTGAATGCCGACCCGAAGGTTTTCCCCGATGCGGTGCAGATCGCGGAACTGAACTACCTGGACACCATCGAGCTGGCTTACAGCGGGGCACAGATCATCCACCCCAAAACGATCAAACCGCTGCAAAACAAGAACATCCCGCTCTACGTGCGGCCTTTCGGGGACAAGCGAAAACCGGGCACGGTGATTCGCCGTATGTCGGCGCCGATCGAGGTTCCGATTCTGATTCTGAAGAAGGATCAGGTATTGCTGACGATCCGTTCGCGGGACTTTTCCTTCGTGCTCGAAGAGAAATTCGCGGCGATCTTCTCCCTGCTGGAGCGATACCGTATCAAGGTCAATCTGGTGCATAACTCGGCGGTGAACCTCAGCCTCTGCGTGGATAACTCCTGGCATATCGACGAGGCGATCCAAGCCCTCCGAAACGAGGAGTTCGACGTAATGAAGGTCGAGAACATGGAGTTGCTCACCATCCGGGGCTATAACGGCGATTTGATGGAGCGATATGCTTCGGGGCCGGAGGTTTTTCTGTTGCAGAGAACTCAATCGACGGCCCGTATTGTCCGGAAAAACCGGTAGTCCAACTTCGAAAAAAGACGCTAAAATAAAAGAAGAGAAGTGGGGTCGATGTTGGACGAATACAAGAAAAACATTAGAAAACCGAATCCGGAGGAGCTACGACTCATTAAGTTTTTGGTACAAAAGGCATCTTTGAATATGTCCGAGGGCTGGGAAAGATCTTTGACTGTTTCTTGTTTGAATGATGGAGGAATGGGCAGTATGAAATTATATATGTCTTTACCGCCGAAAGAAATAATATCAACGATTTTTGTCAGTGAGTGCTCTTTTAAGGATTCTGATGGAATAGATGTGTTAGCCTCATTATATCTCGATCAAGATCATGAGATTTGTGAAGTGGATATTTGGAAAGCTGATTTTTCTCCTTTGATAAGGATCTCTTCGGATATTAGCTTATAAAACGGAGGAACATGGGAGATTTGGGATATTCGAAGCATGCATTTCGTGTAAATGGTGAAACTTATTATCCTGGAAAATTATGAAAAAATTAATAATTTTATTGATCAGTCTTTTCTTCATTGCCTCCTGTGCCGTTGTAAAATCCAGCAGAATAGTTGGAAAATGTTACTTGGGTTATCCTTATCGCCAGATTATGGTATTCATTTGTATGCTGAGTTTTATGCCGATAGTACGTTTTTATATAGGTCAGCTGGCTGTTATGATATAATCGGCCATTGGTACATAAGCGGTGATACAGTGATTTTATCTTCGCCAAATTTCAATGTCGAAACTCGTCCTATTGATCTTTATATTTTTGCAGAAGAAGAGATTACAGATTGGCGTTTTCCTGATGAGTATTATAAATTTACGGATATGGAGGGTAATAGAGATGCATATATTATTAAAGGAGATACTTTATATCCTGTACTGAAAAACGGGAAGTCTCTAATAGAATATTTGTACGCAATACCGAAACCGGGCCCTGAATTAGGTCTATATAATAGAGGAATTTATTTTGGGCCGAAAAAAGATAAGTAATCTTTGATTGTTACTGCCGGACTTAATGTCCGGCAGTTTTCTTTTGTAGATTGGTGAATTTTATCTATCTTTCTACAAAGAAAAAATGTAATTATGAAACGACTAATAATTTTGTTAATCGGACTTTTCTTTATTGTTTCCTGTTGTAGTGTCAGGCCCGGCAAACTGACCGGTAAATGGTTTCGAAGTACAACTTGTGTAGATGATGCAAGAACTCCTGGATTATATGTTTACTTTTATCCTGATGGCGGCTTTTTGTACCAAATGGCCTATGCTGACGGAGCTACAGGTGCTTGGCGAATCGAAGGCGATACTGTTATTTTATGGTCTCCGGATTTCAGTATCGTGTTGGATAGTGTTTTGCTGCCGTACGGCCCACGCTGTTGGCCTAATTTGAATAAATATACAGATGCTACAGAAAATAATCAAAATTGTCGCAAACTAACTAATGAACGAAAAAATTTGCCTTGTTTTTAATCTGAAATTTTATGTATAAGGGAAAACGCCGCATTTTTTCGGCCCTTTCTCCTTAACCTTTATAGATACGATGCAATTCAATTCCACCGAATTATTTTACAAACTGCATCAGATAGTTTTCGCAAAATCCAGCTAACGGGAATTTCACCATCTCGTTCCGTCCGTCGGGTGTGGTGTATTGGAATAGGATTGTATCGGCTTTCACGTGGTAGTCGAACAAATTCACCTTTTCGCCCGTTCCCTCGATTTGTGCCTCGTTAGCCGTCATTGTGCCGATTATCCCGTCCATATCTTCGAGTTCGCATTTTCATCCAAATATGTATTGTCGGTTCTTTGTAAGGACAATTTCGACGGGTTTTGTAATGTCTGCCATATTAGGGGCAAACAAGTAGATAAATGTTTCGGGAAATATTTCGTCTTTGGGTTTTCCTACAAGCAGGACTATTCCCTCTGTTTGGCTCCATTTAACCGCCTTTTGGATTATCTGTTTATCCTCTCATGCGTCGGTCTTTCATTCAGTTTTAGGTTGTTTGTATCTGTTCATTTTAGCTAAAATTTAATTGTTATTTATCTTTTAAGATCGAGAAACGGTGCAAGGTCTTTTGCAGTATAAAGATAAGATTATTAGCGAAATAAACAAAATAAGAAAGTGACAAACTCTGCAAAAGGGTCTTATAGATTAACCTTTTCACAAAGTCTGTCACTCGGAATAGAAAGGACAAACTTACACAAACAGTTTAATTTATAGACCGTTTTCCAAAGTCTGTCCTAATATTTTGTCTTTTTTTATTTTATCCTTTTGTACGTTTCAGTTTCTTCAAATTTTTCGTGTGCATCCTCTCCACTACGGAATAAAACAAGTTGTGATTGAGATAGTTTCTTAATTTGAAAAACATTTTGAAATTCACCTGTTGATTCTGTCATTGTGAGTGTGTTGCCATTAACAGAATATGTGAAATGCATGGGCGAGCTATCATCGTTTTTATTATCTGAATAGTCGGTTTGCACACAAGTTCCATTTTCATTGAAAGTGTATGTCCAATAATAGTTGCCTTCTGACGTAAGGGGATATGCATCCGACCAATCATCTCGTGTACCATCGCTGAACGTCGCCCACCCTTCATAATAAGTAATCTGCCACGTTCCAACAATTGACGCATCCTTGTTGTCATCATCATCGGAACAAGCCGAGAAAGAAACTACCGCAAACATAGCGGCTACAATAAGAAACAACTTTTTCATAGTTGCAATAAGTTTAGGTTGTCGCCCAGCACCAACGCGACGGTTAATTTTTAGATTTAATTAAACAGAAAGCGTGGTGCTGAAAACTTACTTTTGTAGAGAGGCTCTGGTATGCCCTGCGATAAAATAAGCAACAACACCACGCCGTATCCGTAAAGGATATGACGCGGTAAGATGTTCGCCTATTCTCATCGCTTGAAATTTACCAGATTTCTCTACGAGAATAAGCTACACTTTCCGTGTATTCAATATGTTACTGCAAAAGTAGCATATTCAGCGGAAATTGCAAAACATCCTGCCCTTTCGGGTGCTGTTGCTGTGATTAATTGTGCAAAGTTCTTGAAAACAAAGTTTCTATCCAATAGTCGGGAGTATGGAAT